>VTLG01003938.1_pt1 | contig 144736 bp, 184 predicted proteins | sample 4694571 | NCBI WGS metagenome assembly VTLG01 (sample SAMN12604809, study PRJNA352737) | marine metagenome | biome: ENVO:00000447; feature: ENVO:00000209|ENVO:00000569|ENVO:01000036; material: ENVO:00002151; isolation source: viral sequences binned using virsorter ... | reverse complement strand
CTTGTTGTAACCACTTCGGCAAATGCTCATATGCGAGTTGAAGCCTACCTAACAAATCCCTTGCAGTAGCAGCCTTGTTTGCAAGGATTGCCACATTCACACTTGGATTAAATAAAACATAATGAAGAAGATATGCAATAATCGTAGTTGATTTACCAGACTGTCTGGGTAGTTTGCATATCGTAAATCGGTTGTTATGAAACGTCCCTACCATCTCTTTTTGGAAGTCATAGAGTTTGAACGGCACCAGACCTTCATCAAGAGACACAATCATAATGTAGTTTTCTACAAAATATTGTGGATCATCCATACACCTCTTATACTCTTGAAGTTCCTCTTTTGTCCATTCTTGTTGGACATTAGCTTTCTTGAGGTTTGGATTTCCTAGATAATTCTGTTCCATAATTTTATTTAGGTTAAATGTGTTCCATTAAACATAGGATGATTTTTTTCCATTGATCCCACTGAACTGTAAATATGTAAAGGACTGCACAACAATGACTCCTCTTTTGTAACAAAGTGATGTGGGCACATTTTTTCTAATAGTAAAACATCACCTTTTTTTATCCATAAACATTCTTCACCACCCAAATTAGTTCTGTATATGCACTGTGCTGACCCGTCTAGAATATAGACTACTCTTACAGTCGAGTGTATATGCTCTTCTTGTTCTGAACTGCCAGCTGGCATATATAACAGTTGCATAGTGGGATCACCTAACCGAACAGGCGGTAAAAGTGATTCGGTTGAACACCCGTTAATATACGGTAGGTTTGTTCCCATAATTTGTACACTTCTATCAGCTGGAGCATATCCTCTTATAACAGTGCAAACCTTATCACTATTTACTGGGCCTAGACCCCTCTTGGTGTGTCCAGACCATCGACCATTCATAAAACGATAATACCATGCACTATCGCCATTTTCTACATTAACAATTTGTTCTCCGTAATAGACAGTATAACTATACAAATCATCGTAACAACTTTCAATTATATTGTCATCCGAATACTTATTCAAGATTTTAGGCATGATTCAAAAACCTCCTATGACGTATACGACACAGAATGTTCTGTGGTATTTCATCTCCTTGTCTCCAGTATCTACCATCCTCTAATACTAACTTAATGCTGTTTGGATTACTTCTTCTTTTTTTCCGATATTCATAATTATACTCACCCTCGATTGAATTTTTCAGTATCTTAATTAACGATGGTTCTTTTGTTTTATCTTTCCTATAGGTTTCGTCTTTGATATATTTGTTTATATACTCCTTGGCAGGTTGTTTATATGTCTCCCAAGTACCCCCATGTTTGATATCATGATTAACTATGGACCATCTCTGAAAATCTTGAGTGTTGAAAAAACTTAATGTAGACTTCCACTCTGCTGTGGTACTGAATGTGAAAATCATTCGGCTATCAACATCTTGCCACTTGAAACAAAAATTCATCCACCAATAAAGATCAAATATAGTCTTGATTTCAATTGGTGCAATGTCTATATGTTCAAATAATAGTTCAGCTAGAGATTCCCTCTTTTCTTGAAAAGAATGTTCATTTAATTGTGGAATAGACCTGTCACTAGTTGCAAAACCAAGAATTTCTTCTTTATTCCATGTAAAAATACTTTCCCAATCGTCAGAGTGTCTATGTAAATTTTTATGTAATGCATCACTACCAAAACACTGATCACCGCACTCGCCTGTTATTTTTATAATGTCATGATTTTCAAATAAATCATTGACCAACATCTCTTTGGGTGGTAGAGGATCATTTCTGTGTTTTACGAGTCGTTCCCACATCAGAGGAAACTCATCTATAGAATCTTGAGTGTATCGAATATTCAACACATCTGTATTAGATTTAGTTTCCAATAGAGCAATTAAGGCTCCGCTGCTATCAATACCACCGCTCCAAAACAGTTCTATAGGTTTTCCTAGTTGCCACAAATCTTTCGCAGCTTCCATAGAACACTCTTCAAATGTTTTATTAAAATTTTCTGTAGGGGGAATTGATTCATATGCCATGTCGAAGGGATTAAACATATCCATTCTATCCACCGGCATGTAAGCTTGAACGATTTGTCCCACTGTGGCGATGCCCGGATTCATAGAATCTAAGAGTTCCGGCCGAAAATATTTCACTCTCACTTTACTTATCCTTTAACATTTTCTGCAACTCAGCAGTACTCCCCACAAACAATGCATTTGTCACACTTTTAGGTGCAGTGTTGGGCACCTCTTTTAGCTTCCTCATTTTCTCTTGCAAGTCACCAAGTTTTTCAGTGACTTCAGCCACCTGTTTAATAAGGTTCCCTGCGACTTCATATGCTCGTGGATGGTCCGATTCTTTGGCGAGTTCCAGTATTCCTTCCACTGCATCCGTTCCTCTTTCGACCAAATTGTAGAATTGTTGTCGTTGATATTCATAATCTCTTTCCACATGCTCATTCGCATCACCCCAATCTTCTTGAGATAAGGGTGATACTTCTTGTTTAATAATTTTTTTAGGAAGACTTTCTACTATACCTAAAGCTTTATCAATCTCATGACTCATAGTCAAAATACCTCTTATATATTACTCGTCCACTCCTTGGAAGAATGAACTCGTTTCATTAAATCCAAAGTCATCATCAGCTGATGCGTCTGTTGGGTTAGGTGTAACAACAAGTCTTTGTTCTCTTTTAGGAGCAGTGTCTTTGAGGTCTGTAAACTGATCAACCTGTACAGTTTTAATAATGGACTGTGAAGTAACAGGTCCATACAGATAGAATTTTGCTGTAAAACTCAATGTGTAAATTAAGGACCGTCTTGATGTAAAGTCTCCTTCATAATCATCTTCATAGGAAATACTATTCAAGACGATAGGAACATCTCGTTTAATTCCCATATCAGCCATATCATTAATTGTCAAAGTATAGTCTGGTTGGAAGTATGGTAAGATTTGTTCAACAATCTGTAATGCATCGTCAGAATTTTTTGCGAGGACATACAATTCAAATCCAACATTATATGGCACTGGCATAAATTGGGTTTCAAGAGATTTGCCTTGAGTACCAGATTTTGTCTTTTTAAATTGTTGAATACGATTTAGTTTTCTTGATGGATCATATGTAAGACCATTAATTTCAAAACCAATTCGTGGCAATGTAACCGCAACTTGTTTTGTCAAGTCTGGGTCTTCAGCAAGACGAACCAAAAATTTTTGCTTCGGCCCGTAAGCCAAAGGAACTTTCATTGATTGAACTACTTTACCATCGCTGTCTTTGCGAACCAACGATATATTATTGAACATTGTACCAAATGCAACAACCACTTTTCTAATTGTCTCATGGTAATATTGTGTGCCTAACATTAACCTAAACTCCCTGCATCACCAAATGGATTATTCTCACTAAAATCAAGGATCGTATCGTCTAACCTATCGAACAATTCATTCTGCGCTGACGGATCAGCGTCAGTAGATAATCTACTACCTTCTCCTATTATATAGTCTTCTTGTAACAACCACTCACCAGTTTCAAGTAACAAGCTCTCACCAACTGAAGTTGAGTCATCCTCACCAATGATATTGTCATTATCTGTCTCATCCTTCAGCAGACCCCTTGTTGTGGATGTATCATGTATACGAACAGGTTCATTAACGGCAGAGGACTGTTCCAATGTAACTTGATACACTAACGTATCTACAGACAACGCATCTTCAATCGCATCGACAGCTGAAATACCAGTATCCAAACGTTCCGAACTGTAATCGAATGTGCGACATTGTAATTTATAAACTGGATTGTTATCTAACTGATGAAATGGTTCATCATGGTCAACAAAATTAACTTCAAATAATTTTTTAAGCACTGGATGAAAAACCAAATCACCTTCTAGTGGACGATCTGCATCTGTAGCATCTGTCTCTGATAACAAGTAAAAATCAGACCCCTCAAAAGTGACCGCATCACCTGACATATCAATAGTATCAGATTCCAATAAAATAGAACCACCCGAATCTGTATCTGTTGCGTCTTCAATAGTAAATTGTTTTGTTAATTCTTGGAATCTATGTTTTGCAACTACAAATGTAATTTCACTCAAGTTTTGAAGCCCGAACTTTGTCATAAGTTCTTTTTCACCAGCGTATCCACCACCAGCGTTTTCAACATACATTTCTATTTTCGCAGAGTTTCTAAATTTAGAAAGAGTATCTTCACCAAAAGTGGTATCTTCTGCAACAAGTGTTCTGTCAAGATAATGAACATCGTGACCATAAATTTGAATTACTTCAGCAATCAAATTCTTGTATAGGTTTTGTTCAGTCGCAAGAGCAGTAACATTATTTGTGTGGAATGCTGAATTAACGGCCATTAAATTATCCTATCATGTAGTTAACTGGTAATTCAAAGTGCAATTGAATTTGTTCTTCTAACTTTTCTATTTCTTCTTGTGCTTGTGAATAAATTTCACCCCCATTCATAGTAACTCCACCAAGCATTTCTACTCCGCTGAACTTAGATAAATTTGCACCCCACTGTCTTTTAATGAGAGCAGATGTATATCGTTTTAAGTACATGTCATTAAAAATATCTGTAAATTGTGTTGGGTCAAGTTTCCTGTAACACTCTATGACAATAAACTCATCTACATGAATATCATTGTTCCAATCCATATCCAGATAGAGTCTCTGTTGGTGTTGACTAAAACGAATTGGAACCTCACCAACCAAAATGTGTTCTAAAAAGTCAAGATGTTGAAGCGTCATCTGGTATTCCATAATAGAAGTGGATGAAAAATCATACAAGTCATTCAACCTCAGCTGATACCTTAGATCAAACATATTTGACGTAGAACTATCTGTAAAAGGGAAAACTTGTACAACTGAAATAACTGCATCGGGTGTAGGTATATATCCTGCTCCATCAAGCCAAGTTGCTGTTACTGAATTATCAACGGTATCAGTTGCAGATGAGGTATTATCAGTTACAGCTCGATCAATATCTGCCTGTGTGATCTGGTGTTTTAGATAGACACGCTCAATTCCATCGTAATGATACTCAGCAAAAAACTGAAGTGCCTCATCAATACGGTCATCAACCTGATCATCAGACACGTTAATGTCGATCACACCGAAACCTAGTGACCTAAGACAGTATGATTTAAGTGTAGCTTTTGTTGCTGGAATTGCCATTACATCACTCCTTATACACTCTATTTATAAGTATTTAGATGCGATACAGTTGGGTCCATATTGACCATCATCAAACCAATCAGATTGTTGAACAAATCCGGCACTTTTATATGCCGGTAACGCACTTTCTCTAGGAACTGTCCACATCCAGTGGCCACCTTTGCGTTTTGCGTATTCTAAACACCAAATTAACACCACACTAGAATATTTTTGTCCTCTAAAATTTGGATGAACCCATAATCCTCTTGATCTCCAATACTTAAACATACCTTGAGTGTTACTATAATAACAACTGTTCACTGCAACTAACTCTTGTCCAGACCTAATACCAATAAATGTAGGTTCGACTTCTTTGGCCATTTGTTTGTCTTTACCAAGTTTTCTCTTGCTCCGAACTACCGACCATTCCCATGTCCACTCATTTGCTTTTGCAACTCCATTCTTCTTGTCAGGCCACAGTTCTTTCTCCCATACCTCTTTAATTTCCTCGAAACTTATTTCCTCGACAAAATCAAGCATTGTTTTTGAACCCCTCCCATTCGTGTGGTTTGTTGAAACGATGCGAGAAGTGAACAAATTTTATATCGGGATGAAATTCATCTCCTAGATATATATAATCGTTTCCAGTTATCTCTCTGTACTTCCTTGTCAATTGAACATTAAATTTCATCATGCTCTTTCCGTAGATTATGTCTTCACCAGTTACCCAACGAGTAAACCATTGGGGTGGTAACACTGTTAGTTTTAATCTCTCCCTAACTGAGTCCTCAACAAAATATTGCTCTCCATTCACAGGACCATTTGTTGTACCATTCAGAATATAATAACTCTGCCAGTGTTTCATATCTTTCATGAATTTCTCGTAGATGTATTCGCAGTCGGTTGGGTAGTATTTGAAAAACCCACCGTTGATTTTGTAACCTTCCTTATCGGTATCTCTCCACCAACCTGGCATCGCAGCAAATTCACCCCGCTCGATAGGGAACTCAAATATTTTCTTGTAATCATTTATGAGCAGCATGTCAATGTCAATGACACAAACAGGTTCATCAATGCCTGTATGCATAGCGTACATCTTGTTCCATTGCAACTCTACCTCTGGATGATAGGGTTCTCGTATCCAAACTATCTCGTAGTCTGAAAGTTTTTTCTCCAAGTATGTCTCGTATTCCGGGCCATACTTGTCACCGATTCTAACTGCAAATATCTTCATCAGTGCGTGTGTAGTAGATTAGATATAACCTTCTCTACATTCTCCGTTGTCATTGGTATGTTCATAATCATGTGGTCACTCTTATCAATCCAACTGATAGTTCTGTGTGTCATTCTGGTGTTAACATAGTATGCTCTACCGTGTTCAATCATCAATTTTTTATCGTCTTCCATGAACCAATCATATTGTTGAGGACCACAATTCTGAAGAAACACGATTATTCTAAAACAATTTCTAGGTATACTTGGGTGATCTCTGTGCGGTGGAAAATATCCACCAGTGTTTGACCGAACAATAAAGGTTCTGCCCAACGGCTGAAACGCATCACATATCGGTTGTAGACTTTCACATGAATGATATAACTCTGTAAACTCATTAAAATCTACATCGTCTAATTTTTTTCCTGCTGATCGACTTGCCTGTGGTAAACTTGGATTGTCTTGGTGTGTTTTGCCAGGCAAATTTGTAACAGCAAGACCTTCTCTATTATTAGGCCTGCCCTCTTTCGGTAAGTAGTTAACCCAATCATTATCAAACAATTTAATTTCATGCCTATATTTTTCTGGGTCAACATAAAAATACAAAGGTTCAAAAATACCCAGCTGCAACAAACCTAACTCATTCATAATTATATCTTGTGTTACCTCTCCAGCTGGAAAGTTATGAAGTTTTCTTTTCCCAGCTGGTAAATCTACAACATTATCTACCATGACTTTCTCCTCACATGTTTCTTAGTAAAATCAGTTCCCTTCAGATAATAATACTCTGTGTTTTTCTCAAGTGCGTCTATTATCTTATCAAAACTTTCTTTGAGGTCTGATAATCTATAACACGCATGAGATGTGTGATATCCATAGATGTTACTGATATCCATAAACACCCTTTTGTCTTTAATCTTATCTACAAACCAATCATTGCCTGCATCACCGATTGCGTCCCAAACTTTATAATTAACCTCATAATTATTATACATTTTTTCTTGCAGCGCTCTCAACTCTTCATGTGTACCGTAGGTTTTAGTTCTTTCGTTCAGAGCAGCTCTCTGTTTCTGGTTTGGTGTGATATCGTTGAGGGCTATTATTTGTGCAGAGTTTTTAGCATACAGTTGTATGTCTTCTATAGACATATTCATCTCGACTATGTTTTGTTTGACCTCAACATTCTCACTACAGTAGTCATAGAACACGATCTCTCCATCAAAGTCTAATCTGTCAGCAAAGACTTCACCACTATACCCAGCTGTGGGGGTAAATATTAGATTGAACGATTTGTCAGGCAATCTACCAAGAGCCTCTGTGTTTTCTGCATAGAATACCTCATACAGTCTTGTAAATAAAACTTGAAAATAAGGATCAGTTCTGTCTACATCATCACGCCAACCAAATTGTTTATTATTAATTATATCCCAATTTCTATTTTGCATCTCTCTTCGTTCTTGCATGTGACCATATGACCAAGACTTAGATGCACGTTCCACAGAAGAAAAATTCATGATAGTAGGAAGCTTGTGTGGAGTCAACCATGAGGGGGTATAGTCATCATGAAAATTATCGTCTGCTCTTATAAAATTATCCCACTTTCCTCTTATATTTGGTTTGCCCAATGATCTCCATTTTTTAAGATTGAGTTCTATGTGTTGGTGATGAATAAATGCTTTCTCGTTTGGTCTAGCAATGATGTGACCTCTACAGAATTCACCCGTCTTTGTCCAGTTATAAAATCTTTGGATCGCAGTTATCGGACAAACCATGTCAAACACCATACCAGATGATACAATCATAGCATGACTGTATTTGTCACAAGTGTCTAACACATCATTCAATTCAGTTAGGTAACAAATTTTTTGATCGTGGCCAGTTCCAGCTCCAGTAACACCACCAGAGGTTTGCAGTAGTGTTGTCTGTAATTGTTTCTCAGCTGCAAAATCCCACTGAAAAGTTACATACGGTGGAGCCTTTTTATTAGGATACACAACAATAAAGACAAGATTCTCAAGACCCTTCTTAGGTTTTATTTTCTCTGTTTGTTCTAACCAAAAATTTTTGACTTCTTCAAAGCTTCTCATAGTACGGTTTCCATTCGGGAAATATATCAGTCAAACATGTCCCTCTATATTTGTCTCTTCTTGAAACATCAATCATCATCTTATTATGTAGTTCTTCATCCCATTCCATATCCTCTAGATAACTGGCCAACTTCATGAAGGTTTGTGTATGATGAGGTTTTACTACAGAATATATCTTGTCAAGATATTGCTCTCTAATATCATGTGGAATAGCGGTGACAATATATAAGTTAGCACCGCCTATAACAAGACTGCCTGTGGCAAAATCGTTGTAAACATCCGGTGTTTCCTTTTGCAGAATATCTACACCATCAGCTACTTCATTTAGATATCCTATGTTCAAAGAGCTAACACAAGTTGCAAACAATATCCTTGTTCTAGGCATCTCTGCAAACCTTCTGACATTTTTCATGATCAGTTCCCATTTAGAAGGAAAACGAATATAATTATTTTTATCTCCCCAACACTCAATTGATATATTCATCTGACAAGTTTTGAAATGTGGAACGTAATCAAATATAGAACCATACTTACCCATCTTTGGGGTTAGGGTTGCGTTAGTGGTTATGACAAGACGCATTTGACCACTAACACCCATATCAATAGCCTTATCCATCATGTCATAATTTTGAGGTAACGCAAGTGTTTCACCACCGACAAGTTTCATCTCAATGAGGTTTTTGATAATATCCTCATATTTGTCCATATCATCTTCATCGTTAACCCAAGTTCTACCTTTGAGCCAACTGCTTCCCATACCCTTACCTTCAGTAAGTCCAAGTGCCTCATTTTCTTTTGCAAAGGTAGAAGAATTGTATGGGCCGCACATGTGACATTTAAGGTTGCAGAAATTATTAGGGGCGTTATACTCCATTGTCAAGTAAAACGGATCGCTCATATCTGTATCAATATACGATTCCAAATCTTCTGTATGTTCCCGATACTCTCCATGTTCTTCATCGAACTTGTCAAGATATACAAGTCTATGACTTTCAGTTGGAGCAAGTCTCTCTTGCTCTCTGCATACGAGACAGTGTTTGTCAATCAGTGGTGTAGGTTTATCGGCGTTCATGAACTCTTCACGAAACCTCTTCATAAATTTTGTATGGTGAACATCCATAACATCCATCTCATCTTGAGGGTACGATTCTGCTGATGTATCCAATGAATTTCTACCACCCGGCCATGCCTTCAGAACACAGCATGGTTTCTTGGCTCCATCATGGTTGATGACAGTGTTCATAAATGGTTGTGGACAAAACCATTTAAAATCTTTCAACTTAGTCATAGACCGTTTCCTCTCTCGTATCTTTCTCATCACCACAATATTTCATACAGATTTTAGGAACACTATTTCCTGTAGTCAGTCCATTGAAAAAGTCAATCCACTCTATTGACATTATAATATCCTCAACTGTATTAACATTTTCTATTTTTAATTCCTCTTTGAATAAGTCGTCCATTCCATCCATGTTACCATTATAGTCTGATTTCAACTTTCGTAACGGGTCTGTCCAACAACAAGGTAGAAGATATCCCTCAGCATTTAACGCAAATGATTTTCCTCTCGCACATTTTGGTTTAAGCACAATTAATCTCACTTGGTTTATAGGGATCGTCTGGGCCGGTCCACCGTGAAGATTTGTTAACCTGTAGGGGAATTTGATATTTCCGAGCAAGCTCTATAGCTTCTGGTATGTCATTTTCATTATACTTAAAAATAATATACTGCCATCTAATATCATTACCGTTAGATTTACCAATCTTCATCACCTCAAACAAATATTCACCGTCTTGATTTATCCTATATTTATGGCTGTCCTGTGGGAGTCCATCAATACCGAACTCCCATGTGGCATTTTTATTTGCGAGAAATGCATCTCTATACCAATCCATAGGTTTATGAGAAGCAGCAGTATGTACAAAGACTCTTTTATCTTTGGTAAGCTCAAGAAACTCTATGAACTGTGGGTGAAAGATTGGGTCAGATATCTGACCACAAAATTCTATCTGATCAAAATGACTTATGATCTTCTTGAAACTATCTAAAGATAAATCACCAAGATTGTTAGTGGGAACAGAACGTCTAAGACACTTTGGACACTCTAATGTGCATCTGTGGGTTATATCAAGATTGATACTTTTTCTATCTAGTATGGTTGAAAGCAATGCTTATTCTCTCTTTGTTACTTTCATTCGGTTCTACTGAATGAAAACAGTCGGAAGGAAATAACAACAGCCTGTTTGTTTTAGGTTTAAACTTTTTAGGTGGATCATAGAGAGTCGGATTTGATCTCATTACTGTGCCTTGAAAAACAACATCTCCCATATTATCCTCTGGAACAGAAACATAAAAGATACCACTAACTCCTATTGGCTCTGCTGGTGGAGTTCTGTCATAATGATCATGCGTAGTATTTGCATGGCCATTTCCGTTTACATTGATCCACCAGTGAACCATATTTACTGTATTGTCTATTACATGCACATAATGATCAATACATCTCTTGAGAGAATCTGGCATGTCCTCTGGTTCAAGAAGTGCGCTTTGATATCCACCCACGTTAGATTTAATTCGACCTATCTGTGTGTAGTCTCCAACAATTTGTGACACTGTATCTGTGTAGTCTAATAGTTTTACTGTGTAATCTTTAATCATTTAATTCTCTTATTTGTGTTTAGTAAAAACACTAATTCCTAATTTACTACTGATACCCACTTTCCTAAAATCACTAGCACAGTGTAATCTACAGGAATCAAACACAATAATATTTCCTGGCTTCCATTTGTGGGCAGAGTTATAACTTAACCCTTTTAGCCATTCATCTTTAATATGATCTAATGGTAAATTTGTCTCGAAAGGTTTTTGGGTTGTACCAATAACATTTGAGTACTCATACACACACATACTTCTAGGAAGTTTTGAAAACTGTAAATCTTCATGATGCCCTTTTGTTTCTTGACTGTCACCGTTAAAAAATTTACTGGGCCCATCCAAATAAAACTGATCAAAGAACATCAAGTAAGGTTCCTCATCTCCCCCTTCTATTCTCAATGGAATAGTAAATGCCTTAAATATTTTAGGCAGTGTGTCTATACTATCGTCAATATGAATTATGTGAGGTTTATCGACATGGAAAAAGAACGCATACCATATCTCAATATCACCAGCATGATCCCCAAAATATATTAAATCTCTAATTCTAGATAGAGCAGGATTATTAAAGTTTTTAATTTTAGATGTTATCGGCCCTGTGTTTTTATGTTCCTTATTATCAGAATTTTCCCAAACATCAATTAACTCTTCAATGTCTTCTTTAGATACACAATTTTCTATAGAGTAAGGTTTATCTGTATGGAATAAGATAAAATCTTTGTCAACCTGTGATCGTTCATTTATCAACATCATTAATCAAGTTCTTTCAATACATCCTTACCAAACTGTTTAACCATAGACCGTTTCATTAACTCAATTCTTTCTTTGTTTGATCCACCGTGGATAATAAAGTGAAAACGATTTTCATCAGAGCTGTTTAGTGCCTCATGTGTTACACCATTGTCAAACCAAAATCCTGTGCAGTTTTCAAATGGTAGTTCTTCCTTTGTGTCTACTCTTCGTAGATAACAATTGTCTGGTTGGTAGATTGCAAGGTTGATTGCAGCAGATATATTTCTCTGTCTTCCCTCATTTATTCTTTCATCCCCAGCGTCATGATGTGCAGTTATACTACCGCCTGGCTTGATCAACATAAACCGACAACGCCTGTAGTGTTTATGTGGAAAGTCTTCCAACCACCTCTTCATCTCTGGTGCGACTTCAGCAACTTCAGTCCATCCCCACTTTACCGTGTCTTCATCATATCCATGGCCAGTTGGATTCATGGTATTCCGCCAACCTAAAGATGTATCAGATTCATCTTCATGAACAAATCCATGTATGGATGCTGACCACCACTCATCGCCATCCTGTAAACGATGTTCAACAAAGAAACCCTCATCATAAACTGCTTGAGATTCCTTGATGATAATCTCTGGTATCTCTAGATCAATCTTCAAATACCAAACATCGTTTTTTCTACACCACTGAACAGGATTCATCTACCACCCCATCATCATTTTTGTTTCTTCTGGAACCATGTCCATAGTGAATGGTGGGTCAAATGTAGTGATAACTTCTACGTTAAGAACTTCGGGAACATATCCTGCTTTAGTTATATCAGCAACCATTTCATCTGCGAATGGGCAAAAAGCACTAGTCAATGTATGAGTGATCTCTACCCATTTATCCTCTGCATTAATCTTAATATCGTATATTAGTCCTAGATCGTATACGTTAATACCATCCATCTCTGGATCATATACTTCCTTTAAATTAGCTATTATATGGTCTTTATCAATCATCTGCCAATCACCATAAATCTTGTGCTCTTATTAGAGAGTATTTTTGATCCAGAATATATTACATGCTTAATTCTAGCCTGATCAATTAGTTCGTCCTCTGATTCAACACAATTTATATGATCTTCGTGTTGATCATCATTTGATGACTGCAACACAAGCAAGGGATTTTTCTGTACTGCATTGTTTAGTTCTCTAAATTTCCACATAGGATACATATGTTCACAAGCACAGTTTATGATAACATCATAGATATCGTCCTTTGGCATTGGCGTGTTGGGGTTTTGTACAAACTTGAGAGGTTTAATCATCACGTTTCTCATATTAATTTTGTATTTATTTTCATCCTTATATCGTTTATTGAACTTGTAACTTATAGGTGTTACATCATGATCAATCTCAAAATTTTCAATCCACTCACACTTTGGAAATGTATCGAACATAAGAGGAACAATATATTGAGCAAACCAACCAGCAAGTAGAGCTACTCTTTTCGGTTGCACATCGAATTTCTCTAATGTCTCTACCAACCAAATTTTACTTTCTAATTGAGAAGCGTTCATCCCATCAAAAACTCTTTTTGTCAAGTATTGATAATTTCCAGATTCTAAATTCACGCCAGCTGAGATTGCGTTCTTCCAATCCTCTGCTAATTTTGGTGTAAATTGTAAATGCACGTTATGACCCTCCGCTGCAATTGCTACCATAATGATTTTAGCTCCTCAACATCATTTGTATCTGCACTGTTGTTGAACAAACAGATTTTATGATCTGACCTTAATTTTTTTTGTTCCATGTCTGAGGGAAAAATGTTACCTGTATAATATGAATAAATGTCTCCTTTTGGAAATACATTAAAGAAACTTTCATCTGTCCGACCACTATCTTCATACCACATATTATACCAAAAGTGATTGAGATAATTATCAATGGTAGGATATGTAAAAAATAAAACGTCTAAGTTCTTAGCAATGTGCTTGTATATCTCTGTGAGTTGTCCTCTATTCCATCGAATGACAGATGAATTTATAGGAGTTGATCCCATAGCAGCATAGTTCTTACGACACAAATTCATATCGTTCCACCAACCCCTAACGATCCACGGTTTACCATGTACAGCGGTGACTTTAGTCTCTGCTGTCCACGATTGTTTCATATCAAGAGTGAAGAAATATGTTAAGTCTTGATGAATGATTACATCTAAGTCGAGATAAAGAAAATTATTTCCCTGTATAGTTTTGAAATCTCTTTCTGCTTCATCCCATCCACCTGTAGATGTGTAGTAATCAAGTTGAAACATGTAGAGTTTTCTGTATGCCCACATGTTAGAAGGAGCCTGTTTGTTACGAAATCTACTATGCAAACCTTCGTACTCATCCCAAGCTGAAGGAAGCAGAATATCATAATCTTTTTCTTTTTTGTCAGTGAGACAGTAAAAGTTGAAAGGGACTGAGCAGTTATCTTCACACTGCTGCTTCAACTTCTCCACATATTCTCGACCGTACTTGTCTCCCCACTTAACGCATAATATTGTGTTCTCAATCATCTTCTACCTCATATATAAAATTTTTAGGTTCTGGAGTTTTTCTTCTCATGATTACAGTTGACCAGAAAAGTTTCAACCTAAGAATAATTCTTTTTATAACCATCTAGCAATATCCCCATCATATACTTATGTCCCTGTTCATTGGGATGCGTGTCTTTCTTTGTTATCCTCATTTTATTTCTAAATGGGTCTTTTTGATCCATTAGATAATCCCAACACCAACCGCCAATATGTTCTGATATGGGCCAACCCAAAAAAGTATCCTCTGCAATAAGACTTAGGTACTTGCTGTTTATGATCTCTTTACCAAACCTCTGCATATCTGTAGTTGTATTTCCATCAGCGCTTGGATAACACGATTGAAATTGTAAATAAGGAACTTCTAAAGATTGACACAATGTCTGTAAGTTGTAAATATACCTAAGTGTTTTTTGTGTCCCTGCCTTTACGTCCATTAACTTATGATGCCAAAACAGTTCAGATATTTTATACGCCTTGTTTTTTTTGAAAACTTCTTTGTTGTCTTCCCGACTTTCAATGTCATCTATTTTTCTTGCAGGCTTAAAACTTTCCCATTGATGTTGATACTGTGAATTTCTTGCATTGAAAACTTCAGCAAAGAAACTGACTCGATCAACCTCTGACCAACCAACAACCACCAACCCAATATTTTTAGTGATGACTATCTCATCAGTCACCTTGCTCCAAATTGCTTCGTTTCCATCCCCACAATTACCAAGGTTAATCAACTCCATGCCAAGTTTGTCAGCAAGAAGTTCAGCCCATATGGGAAACGGTTGAATGTGAATTTTCATTGCATAGTTGTCAGTGTAACTGCAACCAGCAACTATAAGTTTTTTCTTAGAAAACAGCGACATTATATAATTTTGAAAACTCCTTTGCGTCTTCCCAAGTATTCACCATTGGTTTACCCTTTATATTTAGGGAAGTGTTCAGAAGCATTGGGCAACCTGTTCGTTCATACCACTCTTCTAGAACTTGTCTTATTAAGGATGAACAATCTTTTTTTACCACTTGAACTCTTGCAGTACCATCAACGTGTGTGACAGAACTATAATCATGTTTTGCCTTTGCAACAAACTGCATATACTCGTTCATAGGTCCATCAAAATATTCGTCTGCATACTCTTCCAAAATAGCTGGAGCGAAAGGACGAAACTTTTGTCGCCTCTTGATATCGTTCACAGTGTCCTTGATATCGTATCTTGGATCACCAAGAAGAGAGCGATTACCTAATGCCCGTGGCCCAAACTCTGCTCTACCACTTGCAAAACCGCACACTTTATTATCCAGCAATTCTTGCACAACGTTGCTGATATTAACTGGATTAAAAATTGGAGTTCCAAGATATGGATTTTCCCATTTTAATTTTTGTTTTCTAACCAATGCAGCTGCACCTAATGCACTACCCGCATCGCCTGGCGCAGGCATTATCCAAATATTCTTTCCTTTTATTTTTGAATTTGCAACACAGTTCAAGGCACACCCACCCATGATGACTAAGTTTTCATGTGGACACATCTCTACCAGTTTAATCAACTCCCTCTCGTACAACGATTGTACGGACGCTGCGAGGTCTTCTGAGCGTGCTTTTGGAAATATGTTGCCAACACCCTTATGGTTGTTTTCCCATAACTGATCTTCCAAATTATATTTGGGTTCACCAAACGCAGCCATACCCATCGTGATATATTCATCCTCGTTAGGTTTCAGACCTATACGGTGTGTGATTGCTGAATAGAGAAGTCCAAGAGAATGTGGATATTTCCACGAAGTTATTTTTTTAAGAGTGTGAGTTGTGTGACCTAAATGTTTTTTCTCTGTGGTTGCTTTCCATATAGACATGGTATCCCACTCACCGATTGCGTCAATGACTAAGATGTTACAGTCATCAAAAGGAGAAGTGTAATAACCAGCAGCTGCGTGAGATTCATGATGACCATAACACTCGTTATATGGCATACGAACTTTTTGCCATTTCTGTCCCGCATACAAACGTCTTAAATTTTTACGAAAGGGTTTTTCGTAATATGCAATTACATCAGGTTTATATCTTTGTGTTTTGGGAAGTTGGTCAGAATGAATCCACTTATCATTCTTAACCCCACTAAACCTTTCGGCTTGAGAGGCAAATATTATTCTGTTGTTTCTTAGAACGCATACTGCTGCGTCATGAAACCCTTCTGAAATTCCTAATATATTCATAATTAACCATACACCATATAGAATTATTTGTCAAGGGTATATTTAAAAGAAGGATGCGTATGCTTTAATAGCCTCCACAGGAGTTTCTGCCTTACGAATTTCAGTTTTAGCTTTTCTCTTCTTGCTGTTTTTAACAGCATCCTGTTCAAACATTTTCAATTTCATCTTGAACAAGACCTCTTTGTGTTCAGTATTTTCGGGATCAAAATCAAAAACAATATTCAAACTACCTTGACTTTCATCTTGGTTCTGACCAGAATCCAATCCATGACCGTACATATTGTTCTGTGTGGCATAACGATGAAACGCATCTCTGAACTCTTGTCTTGTATTTTCATTTTTGTTACGAGTACACTCATCAATTGCTTCATAGGAAAATTCTTCTAACAATGCTGCAAGTCTTTCATCATTTTCAGCAACACTAATATTATAAACAGTTGCAGCCATCTCACCACCATTGGGTGTGACGCCATCGGCTGCCGTGTGATGGCCATCGTCTGGAACTTCATAGTTGTGTACAACACAAATATTGTCTAGTGCAGCGCTGGTATAATATGCCTCAATAATTCTTCCACAGAACGGAAACTTTGGTTCCCCATCTGCAAAGTATGCCGCACTCTCTTTTCCTGTAAATGCCATTGTCTTCTCCTACCTCCTATTTAGGAGTAATGTATCCGTAAATTATATAGACTGATATTCTGGGCCGTTCCATTCGGAAATTCTTGTGACCGATAATCATCAATGTTAACCTGTAACTGAGCATATAAACCAGCACCGTCCAATTTAGTGTCTGTCATCGTAGAACCACGAACCGCACCGTTTCCACTTGTTCCAACATTGTAGGATATTTTATATCCACCAGTATCGTGGGCAGCAGTAAATCTCAACCAATCACCCACTAGAGTATTGATGTCACTAGCAGCAAATTCTTGTAAATTGTTTCCACTATTAACAAATAATGGTATTCGTGATGGAGTATTATCTGTTCCATCCCTCCTGTGTAGAAAATAATTTGTGATAGTAGTTGGTTGATCCAACGTTTCTGGAATACCAGCAGCAGAGTATACACTTGTGTCTGCTCGTGTATCTGTAAAGATTGCCGTTGTTGAAACGTTAGTATAGTTAGTTGCAGCTGTGGAAGATGTTGTGACTGTATATGTTCCAGCAGTCGCAGAAGATTCGGTGGCAGCGGTCATATTTATAACAGATGGATATATAAAAGTATCTAAGAAATCAGTTAGGTTCATTGACCTGATTGCACCAGTTGATTCATCATAATAAACAGGGAAAGTAGTTCCTGTATCAGCTGTTTCGTCTATTGAACCACTTCCCGTATATGCAAGATTAACCTTATCATATGAGACTGTAACGGTTGCAGGCTCAGCAGTGCCACTCGCATACACAAATGCAGATGCAGACTGTGAAGCAGCACCAGCTTTTGTTCTCGTATCAGACATGGCATCTACCAATGCACCACTACTGGAAACTACAGTGAGAACAGCAGTGGGACTCTGAGAATAAAGAAATATTGCTTTTTGTCGATACTCTTCAATCTCACCACCCGACATGGCATTCAAATTACCATTAGAAAAATATAAAGGAAATCTTATTGCCATTAAATTGCTCCCGGCGCAAACCCAGCAACAGAGTTTAATAACCTACCACCCGAACTAAAGATATTTAGAACATTTCTCTGCATACCAGCATGAAGGAACGCTTGATTTTGCATAGTAATTTTGTCACCAGCATCAGTAGCTGATCCATCTGTACCATCTAAGAGTATATTATCACCAGCATCAGTTCCGCCAGCAGCAGATTGATTCATAACAAGTAATACATCTGCGCCTCTTCTTACCAGAGTTTGACCATCGCCATTTGGACCGCCTGTTGTGCCGCCATCTGAAACCATCAAACCTTTATCATGTCTATGGAAAAGATAAACTTCCTTATCAGCGCCAAAGTAAATATAAGAACCATCAGATTTCAAACAAATATCATCACCAACGGTAAGATCAAGAGCAATTCCAACACCACCAGCTACAGTTAATGCACCGTCTGTGGCAATTGTATTAGCAGTCGTTGCAGTTATTGCTACAACACCTCCACTAGAAATTGTAATTGCGTTTGTGTCTGAAGCAGACCCGATATTACCAGCATCAGGTATGACGATATTACCACCAGTGGTCATAAGACCAGCACCAGTGTATGTTCCACTTGCGTTTATGTTTGCATTAACATCTAGTAGTGTAGCGTTGAGTTCAATCTCATCAGTAGCATTAATATCCAGAATGGCATTACTAGGTGCGCCAATACTTTGTGACGCATCATTGAACTGAATTACACTTGTACCGTTAAGTAATAGCCCAGTATCATGAACATGAGTTAGGGAAACATCTGAATTTACACCAAAATGAATTACTGAGGCGTCACTTATTAAGATAATGTCATCACCAATAACAGCATCCAAGGCTACAGACAAACCACCATCAGTCTGCAATGAACCATCAGTTGTAGAAGTTGCATTAGTAGTATCATCTGTTTTCATAATACCACTTGCAGTTACCGTACCAGTTACCGCTAGGGCCGAACCATTAAAAGTTAAGTTTGCCTCACCGTTACCACCGCCAGAACCAGTTGCAGTTATAATACGGTTGTTGCCATCATTAGCCAGTGACAAACCAGAGGATTGGTTTTTGAATGAAAGACCACCAGCACCATCGGTGGCAAGAACTTGATCATTGTTACCATCATTTACAGGCATTGTAAACTGAACACCACCAGCAGCTGGAACAAGAAAAAGAGCACCTAAGAGGTTATCACTTGTTGCAGGCTGATAGGCAAATCTTGCATCAAGAAGAGATGAGTCAACATTTTCTCTAAGAACAAATGAAGGAGTACCCTCAAGTGATTCCTCAAGAATTATAAACTCTTCAACACCTTCAAATGTTGGATTAAGAATGTGGTCATTTACTCCTTCTTCATAAAGAAGAGCTTCACCTTCGTCTACACCAGACGCACTAGCATTAAGAAGTATGGCACTGGCCTCATCCGTGCCACTTCCATCTGTTGCATTAAGAACAACAACATCATCAATATCCCGACCTTGCATTGCAAGTGTGCCGGTCTTATTTTGAATGGTTACTGTTCTATCAGCAGTCGGATCAGTGATTGCAAGAGTTGTTTCAAAATCATCTGCCGTGGTGCCCTCGAAAACTAAACTTCCACCAAAGGACAATCCTTGGATATCACTCCGCAACGTATTAAACCGTTGGCGAAATGTCTCTAATGAGTCTGTTGTTGCGACTGATGGAGCTGTAACTGTTGCCATTATTCTTTACTCACAAGTTGTTGTAAGAGAGTTTTTATTTCATGCATCTCACACTTAATGTTATTTATCTCCCTTGTGGCATTGCGTAAACCATCTCTTTGCTCTTGAGCAGATTTTGCACGGGCAACTGCTCTATCGTAGGCTGTGCGATTAGTATTCACAATTGCCCCCGACACTGCATCCCGCATAAGGTCTGGTTCGTCTTTTACCTTTAAATATTCATCTTTAGAATTAATCGTGAAGTCTGTCATATTATGTTGCCAATGCCATTGCTCTGAAATCCTTTAATCTTGGCGGTTCAGCTGAATTAGTAGATTGCATCACAATCTTAATTGAGAACGAAATAAATGGATCAAGGGCATCACCAATGCCATCATCCGTAACACCAGCGGTGTATAGATACTCTTGGAAATCATCTCGACCAAGTGATGGGTTTGTTGCGGTATCTGGCAAGCCGGGTACAGTTTCATCATCATTAAAGTATCTCCAACCCAATTCGTCAAAATCACTCGCATCATCTGATCTCAAAATTTTATACATAACTAAAATTTCTGAATCTGTATCTCTGTTTGCACTAAAGAACACCTTCAACGCTGTTGCAGCCTGAGCCAGTGAAGCCTTTCTTGTAATATATATCGCAACGTTATTATCTCCCTCTGGTTCAGTGGAAGGAACATATTCTGAAGTTGGATAAACATCAGCTGAAGAATCAACATTGTTAATTCTATTTGCAACCGCAAATCCTGTCATTCTTTGTGTATCAATCACAGGAGTAATATTTTCTGCATTTGAAGTTAGAGTACATGTTAAGGTTAATGACTTTTGACCAGCAAGTTCATTTGTCTCATTGATCTGCGAAGCAATCATATAAGGAATGTCATAGTATACATTTTCATTCAAAGGAATACTTAATGCATTAGCAGGAGTCGTTTTAACAAATGATGTTTGACTACCAGAAGGACTTGTCGCAGTTGTTCCCTGTTTCACAGCAGTTATACTTGTGCCTGTAAGCTGCATGTTTGATACGTTAAACGTTGCAACATCATACAACATATTTTCTGTTGCGTATGCATCTGGTCCACCACTTTGTGCCCGTGTCACTCCTGTACCATCAATGTATGCAGCAGTTGTCGTTTGGAAGGTGTAACTATCAATCGTAATGTTTCCAATTGAAGTTTGCGTAGTGTTAGCACCAGCATTAGATGCACTTGAGAAATAATGGTTGATCTCTGTAAACGGTATTTTATGTAACTGATACAATTCAACAGGAGCTCCAGCAGGATGATAAATTCCTTGTACACCTTGACTAGACCCACCAAATCCTCTTGTCGCATTACTAATTACATTACCACTAATTGAACTGTACAAGATCGTTTCGTTCTGAACTTTGATCAACCAATTATTACTTGCATCTCTGGAAAATTTACCAGTAGTATCATCGAAGTTTGTACCATCCGTTAGAGTAATTGTTGTCTGTGTTCTATCAAGATTAGAAGCTAGAGTTGTTGTAGCACCAGACTTAATGTCCATAAATTGAACATTATTATTAGTTGTGTGCATTTGGTGATTAGGATGTAATACTTGAACAACCCTACTACCATCTTGGAAAATCATCGGGTTAACGGGCAATTTAACAGAAGAAACATTACCGCCCTTACCTTCTCCAAATCCCTGTGCTGGAGCAGTACCAAGAATGGTTCTGTCACCGCCTGGATTACCCATATCCCAGTATCCTCTATCGGGAACGTCCAACTGATCATTGACAAGAGGCACTGTTCCAGTTTGAGAAGTAAATGTGCAACGGTTCAATCTAAACTTAATATCTTCCATAAGAGATGGAGCCCAAGTTCTACCATTGTGAGACTTGAACATAACACCAACGCCAGGCTGTTCTGAAACTGTTCTCTCTGCAAACAATGCGTTTGATGTTGCAGTAGCAGTACCACCCACACCAGCTGTTGCAAGTGTAGACTGAATTTCTGTTTCACCCATTCGAGCAATCCAGACCTTGTGAGTCGGAACGTCTGCAATCATACAGAAACAATATTCCAATCCAGGCTGTAGATATACTGGCGATCTGAATTGGAATTTAGTAGCAGTTTGTCCAGTTTCATCAAGTGCAATATCTACAGGGTCTTTAATAACTCGACCAAACGGCAACACTTTCGGGCCCGGATAACCATTTACCACAGTTCTCAGCTCAAGTGTAACGGGGAATGTATCATCTTTTTCAGAGAAGAATACATCAATACTTGAAACAAAGATACCGCCTGGCTCTTCAATCAAGAAGGTCTGTGCGAGCGGATCACCATCACCATCATCACCGCCATCTGGATCGGCGGTATCATCACCGCTATCATCATCATCTCCGGGCGGTGCCGGATTGAAACTGGTAACACGATCAGAGATAACATCAGAGAAAATAGATGTGCTTTCGTTAACGTTAGTTCTCTTAATCTCAGCATTTCTAGTTGCAATGATCGTTTCTTGTTCAGTCTCCAAAATACCAGTAGCATAGTAAATTGCTTCACCAGCCGTAATAGGGTCTTTCGATGTGATGTTTGTCGGACTTGATGTAAGTCTGAATGAAATCTCACCTGTTTTAAATTGTGGATTGCCCTGCACTTTAGGATCAGGAATTTGAAATGAACCTTTAATTCTACCAGAAGGACTTGATATTAAAGCATCACCAAAAATTAAACTTGAATCAGCAGTAGAGAACCCTTCATCTGGTTTTGTGAAAGTAGATACGTCCTGTCTATCAAAGAAAGGATATAGTTGGGTGTTAGGTAAGAACCTAGCTCCCTCAAAAGTAATTAGTTTTGGACGACAGAATGGCAGTAATGCACGTTGAATAACTTTTGTGCCTTGAGATTCAAGGTCAATTTTTTCAACAATATCTGTTTGAACACCAGTTCTACTTTGATCAGTTCTAACTGTCTGTGTAGTTCTATCAATTCTATTATTACCTTCCCACCATGAACTAGCTGAAGATTGCGTAGTACCAGACCATTGAGTCTGCCATGCGTTCCATACCGTACCTATAGCATCTTTATTTGATTCAAAGAATGTGTCGAAGTTACCCTCTACGTTGACGATCAAATCAGGTGCGACTTCAGTTTCAAACCAATCATCACTGAAAGGATCAAGTGCAATCGTACCGGCCCAATGAGAAACAAGGACAGGGGTGCATCGTTCAACTCTAGTTGCATAGGGCTGTTCCATATGAACTATTTCATTATAAGGTAAAGTAATAAGATCACCAGTTCTTTGATAACCAAAACCAGCACGTTCTGTAACAGTATTTACTTGTTCAATTATCTTAAATGCCTTAGTCTTGGAAGAAGGGCGAAGTTCATTCGCTTCCATATCTATAGAACATTTGTAATCTGCATGTTTAACATCGCCAAGTCTATGTCCTTGGAAAGCATCAACCACGAAACCAGACTTAAATCTGTTAAGTCCGTTTGCATCTTGAATTTCAAAACTTTCAGCATCTCGTTCCAACAAGGATAGGTGTGTGTAGTATTCCAAGTTCTGAATACGATCTTGAAGTTTACCAATATCCTTCATGGTGAAACGTTGGTTTTTCTCACGGCGAACAACAACATCTTTTGGTGTAAACGTAAACGCCGGAATAAATAATTCTGCCAGTTTCATTGTCGATGATCTAAGTTCTGGAATTTGTGGAACTTCTGCCGAATCACCTTCAGTCACAGTAAATTTACCGCCAACGTCTAGGTCAATGACAACTCTCTTAGAAAGAAAAAATTCATAATCTGCCTGAACTAAAGAACCAGGCTTAAGAAAATTATTTGCAGAAGCACCAGCTCCATCATACTGTCGATGGAAGAAGTCAAATGAATAACCAGTAATTGTATCAGTTAATTCAACACTGGAACTTGCTCCACCAGCATCCTCAACACAAGGTCTAAAATCAAACACATTATATAAAGGGAAGCTTCCTGTTGGAGCAGGAGCATCAGGATCAACCTTTGTAGCAGTATATGTTGGAATATCAACATAATCCATTTGATTAGCAACGTCAGTGTATGAATCCACTGTTAACACATCACCAGCACTATGTTCAAGGTAATCGAATACACATAACAAACGACCTGTCGGTGCAGGCAAACCGGACCTTCTTTGAATGCGGGATATATCATAATAGTTATCTCGTTGTCCAGTATCCAGTTGGTAATTGTTTGTGATGACCTCATCACCAACAGTAAAGGTACTAACTATTCCAGTAGCTCCAGAAGATTCAGCAGTGATTGATTCATTAGCAGCAAACTGTTTTGCTGTACCAGAGGTATATACTAATTGTATTGGTGAAGTTGTAGTAATAATTCTTGCAGTAGCACCACTAGTAGCACCAGTAATTTTTTCACCTCTAGTAAATGTTCCGTTAACTTCACTAAGAGATATCGTAGGAGCAACTGCATCTGTATCAGAAGCGGCAGACTCAAATACTGCCTGTAATCTGAACACATCAGCTCGACCCAAAGAAATTTGTCTATCTGTTGGTCTTGTTCCAAATGCAGCAGTTGCGCCCGGAACAACCTTGACCTGTTTCATCAATTTAGTTGTTTTGGTTTTCTGAATAACTGATGTTTTAGAAATGGTGGTCATAATTTTTAGTTTTGCGCCTGTTCCAAATATCGTAGAGTTAGCTATCGAAACTGTACCAGTACCGCCACCAGAAAATCCTGTTGCAGCACTAACAATATCACCAGCCTTACCCGAACCTGTACCAGCTGTCAAAATTGAAATTGTGTAATCACCTTCACTATGCGAAAGAAATGTTTCATTTGCACCAGCTGATATTGTTACTGTAGCAGATGAATTTGTGGTTGCAACAAACTGTCTGCGAATGGTAATTGCAGTGTCACTCTCTCCGTTATTTGTTCCTGTCAACAAAGTTTTCACAGGACGTTTTGCAAGATTAAACAGAGAAATATTCTTTTCTGAATCTTGTAATTTACAAATGAACCTAAGAGAACCCGTACCACCAGTAGATGCCTGTTGCAAAGATACTGGCTCGCTATCTTGTTCTGTCAGAATATTGTCACCATTGTTTGATCCCAGTGCATCCGTGCCATCCAAATCTAAGAATGAAGCAGCAGTGGTTACAGCTGACAATGCAATATCAGCAGTAAAGTCTTGACCAGCATCAGCATCATCACCGTGAACTGATCGAACTTGTTCAAATGATTTTGTCTGAACTAAACTAATAGTCAAGTCTGCATTACCAGAGTCCTCAACAATCTGATCCGACTCAGCTGAGTCAGAAGTAGTGATCTTTTCACCAACTTGAAATGTTCCAGATACGTTTGTAAGAACAAGAGCTGCTCCAGTGGTTTCCTCACCAAATACAAATCCAGTAGCACCACTTGTAACACCTTTAATCTGTGAACCACCATTAGAAGCTACAGAGATTAGTGTCGGACTAGGAGTTCCAGACAATGTAATTCTAGTAAACGGGCGAACATCAAATAAGAATAACTTATAGATAGAATCTGGTTGACCAGCAGTGCCACTGAAATGTTGATAAGTTCTAACTCTCGCAACACCAATCTTCGTACCACTTGCCGTACCCGGCGTGACGATTGCTGTGTCATAAAGAGCTAACTGTTTAAATGGAGTTGCTTCACCCGCCACAAAGGACACATCTGGTGTGCCAAACATATTGTTGACTGTAACAAAGTTACCAACATCAAAAGCTGTACTGCTTGCATTGATGGTTGAAAAATCTCTTGCCTTTTTCAAATCAATAACGGTAGGAGCAATTTTTTCAATTTCAAAACCCTTGACATAAGCCTTACCCGTTGATATCTGCAACGCAAGAAATGATTCGTCTGCTACGTTACCACTGTCTGTAACTGTTCCAGCAGCATATACACCTGTGTAATTTACGGGTCCAACACTCGCATCAACAGATTCTTTGATCTGAAACGTAAAGGGTCTTACTGTATAGTTACCAGATTCATCAAATGTTCTGCGAGCAAGTGTTTCTTCAAGAATAGAATACTCTGTGTCTCTTACATATTTGACAAGACGCCCTGCTTTAATTCTCATCAACTCAATAAAGTTTTTATCATCAGTAGAATCGAGAGCGATTGAAATAAGGGTCAGAGTAAATTTTAATCGGTGTGCGCCTTTGGCTGCAAAGTTAGATGAACCAGTTGCATTGTCCAACAAGCTTGAATCTGTTTCTGGTGTTACAATTGTCTCATCAATCCTAAGACCAACTCTAAAATTACCTACTCTGGCTCGATACTTATCAAGAACAATAACTTGATCTTCAACCTGTACAAAATGTCCTCTGACAAAATATATGCCTTGAGAAATTGTAGCAAGCGCACATCGTTCTGAAACTCTACCAGTGCTACCATCGACAGTACCCAAGAGGTCTACTCTGGATGTTGTTTCTGATGTGACTGTTGTCATTGAAGTTTCATTGGCAGCAAAGGTTGTTGACCCATGAGTGACCGCAACGTTTGCGCTAATGTTTTCATTAATTACAAATCTGTCAAATCCAGCAGCATCTAGGCCACCTTGGTTCATAAAACCCAGATCGGTTTCTGATTTTCCAGAAAGAGCAGAATTTATGTACTGACCAAAAAGTGTTACAGGATCAGTTGTGGTTGCAGCAGTTGCATGAGTTACCATGAATTTAATACCAGTTGTCCCACCCGTAATGATAACTGGATTGTCTGCATTTACATACTGTTGAGGATCAATCGTTTCTCCACCAAAACTGCTTTGTATTCTAACATACCGTGCTGCGTTCTTACCACCAAGATATGCTGATTGGCCCGGAATAACTACCGTGCCATCTTTGAACATATGACTGAAACCTTGTTCAATCTGATTTTGAAGAACTGATTGAAGTTGTGTTAATTCTCTTGCTTGAATTGCAAAGCCAGGACGAAACAAGGTTCTGACAAAGTTATCATCCTTGTCAAAATCGTCATAATATGGTGCAACATTAAGGTCTGTAGATTGAGGCATTTATTAAAACTCCACGATAACTTTGATATCTTCTATCTGGTCTGAAGACCTACTGATTGGTTTTCTATTTTCTAGATATATAATGTCACCACTATCTGCTGCAAGTTCTGGATTTGCGTAACCATCTGCAAAGGTTATGGTGCTTCCCCCTGCAAGAGTTACCGCACTGTCGGCGGCCGCATCAGGCGTTCCTGTTGCACTTGATGTAGCACCAGTAATAACATTAGCACCACTAAATGCAACATATGCGCCAGTTGTCCCATTAGTTCCATAATCACCAAATCGTTCTTGTGTGTAATATAGAATTGAATTTGAACTGTCCCACTCAACAACTTTACCGATAGCGCCTGTGGTAGCTTGACTAATTTTCTCATCTCCATCAAACGTACCAGACTGTGATGTAAGTTTTATTGCGTAGGTCAATCTCGCAGTTGATATTGTAGCAACTGAAGATGTACCAAACGTATTAGGATCAACAACAATTCCTAACTTACGGAAATCATTTTCTGTGGTAATGTCATCGCCTTCTGCGGCAGTTAATGTTATACCCATCATGACATAGTGACCGCCAAGTTCTTTTTTAGCATCGAACCCATGGCCACCTTTTGGTCCTATGATCACCTCAACTGCACCACCAGAACCACCTATTGCTGAAGCAGTAGTTAAAGTACTCTCTGAGAAAGTGAATCCACTTGCAAGATTGACTGTTCCAAAAGTGTATCCCGCACCAGCAGAATGAATTGTTGTATCTGTTCCAGCGGTTAAACCGAAATCTTGAATAGCGTTATTTGCAACTGTAATTCTAACAATAGCACCAGAAGATGTTCCTTGACTTGTACCATCTCCGTAAACTGCGGCATAGTAAGTTCCATTTGTATATCCAGAACCAGCGGTGATGGCCAAGGAGTCAATTGCACCATCAGTAGCTGCAGCACTCACTGTAGAGTCAGTTGCAACTGGCATAAAATCTGCCGTTAGGAAGTTGTTAATTTGACCGGCTGTAAGAGTGTACATATACTGTAGAACATATCCCCCCGCACTAAAAGGTGCAGTTGTAGTACTTGTGGGCTCCGTTCCACTAAATGCAACCCCTGCATTGTTGTCAAGAACTTTATAGACACGATAATCAGTTGTTACAAAATAAAATGTTGAGTCATAAAGATTTGAAGCACCAGAAGTTGCGGTTACAGTTGAACTGTAAGTTGGTTTATACATATCATACGTTGTACCATTAGCCCAATTTCTTCTAGGAATAACTCGTTGAACATTATTTGATCCGATACTCTTGGCAGCAATCATATCGTCCCATGCATAAAATTCATCAGTTGGTCCATCCACAGGAGTCGGTGGAGAAGAATCAGACCCACCACTTGTTCCAGAGGTGAATGGTGTACTCTTACCTATGAATAGATAATAAACATTATTGCCCGATTCAGTAAACGACTCTTCAAATTGAGAAGCGTTGTGAAGTCTAAACTTTTCTGTGATAATAGCTGCCATTTGTTTTTCCTATTTTATCTATTTATGACGCAACACCGGCACCAATAATTGTTTTAAGAGTAGAACCAGAAGAGTTCACAATTAAGAGCGTTGATGCAGTTTTCATCATGTTACCTGTTAGAACGTTTGATGCACCCGTTGTTAAAACTGTACCACTTTCGTTTCCAAACGTAATTGTTCTATCTGCTGTTGGGTCTGTTACCGTAAGGGTTGTTTCATGAGCATCAGGAGTTGCACCCTCAAATACGATAGATGCTCCAGTGGATGTTATTGTTCCTACTGTAACATTACCCGCTGCGAATGTTCCTGTCGTTGTTAGGTTTTCGTTACCGAATGAAATTGCACCAGAACTGTCTGTAATTGATCCAGCGGCAATTGTTGCAGTACCAAAATTTCCCGTAGTGCCATTTACTGTCGTAGTAGCCAAAGTTGTGATAGTAGCAGACGTTTGAGTACCAGCAACAACACCGTTAATTTCTGGGGCTGTCAAAGTAACGACAGTTGCAGTTGCACTAATACCTGTACATAAATCACTGGCATCACCCAATAAGGTGTAAAGTTCTACAAAATTGTCATTGATCTTTGCACCACCAGCTTTTAGTGTGTCACCACTACCATCGTTGGCGTTAGTTCCGACCCCTAATGATTGATATGCCATTTAACGTTCCCTTTTCTTATGTTATTTATAACGATTATGCAGCATCGAAAGTTGTTTGTGTTGAATCAAAGGTTCCAATAGTGCTGTCAAAGGTAGTTATAAGAATAACTTCCGTAACAGTACCGTCTGCACTCACAACAGTACCGGCCTGAGCCTCTGCCACTGGTAGAACTAATCCACCACTTTCAGCTGGTAGACCATTGGCTACATTTATAGAGTTTTGTTGTAAGAACTGAAGAGTTCCATCGCCACTAGAATCACTTTCTAATAATATCTCATCTCCAGCGTTAGTGGATGAACCATCGGTGCCACTCAATAAGAAGAATCCACCATCATTATCCACAACCTTATTACGAAGTGTAGAGAACATAATTAATTTGTCATTAAGATCACGGCCGCCGGTGCTGTCAAGAATAATATCATCACCAACATCGTGAACACCATCTTCAGTAATCACTGCCTCTCCAGCATTAGTAGAAGAGGCGTCTGTGCCGTCTAGTGTTATCTTTCCTGTTCCTGTTCCCGTTTCAAGTCCAATTGCATCGACACTACCATCTATTAAAACTTTCTCTCCATCATCTGACTTGCCTGGGTCTGTACCATCTAATAGAACCTGCCCTCCAATATCAAGAACAGCAGAGGTTCCATTCATTATAATAGAGCCTGTACCATCTTCCAATGCAAACTCCAAATCAATTTCATATTCATCTTGTAGAGACAATCTGTTAGTCGATGTAGAGGAAGAAATTCTTGACTCTCTCGTAAACTGTGTTATGTTCCTATTACCAAAGTTGCCCTCTGGAATACTACCGCCATTAGTAGCACCTTCAAACTCAATTTTGCTTCCTTCAGTAAGAAGTTTCTCACCCTTATTAAGTTGACCATCCAATACAATGTTAACATTGTGCGCTGCATATCCTGTGCCATCACCAATAAGATTGCCTGCACCCGTTTCTGTTTCAAGATCAATAAAATTGCCATCCTCTGTAATAAACATCAGATATGTTTCTAACACCAACTCATCGGCAGCTGCACTCTGTTCAAATACGATACCGCCTTCATTTGTCTTCAGAGTTCCAGCTGGTTCAGTAAACCCAATAGTATCAAACTCAACCAAATCATTTATTGAAAGACCAGAAAGATCGCTAAGTTTAATTCCTGCTTGTTCGTTAGGATCGCTTTCATGAGAAATCCTATCTCCAGCATTTGTTCCAGTATTATCTGTTCCATCCAAAACTAAATTGTCTTTCATGATAGCAGGCAGACTTGATCGCATACCATCCTCTAGTTGGATTGTCGGTTGATCAAAGAAAATCGAGCCGGGTAGAATACCAGAAGCAAGAGGGGCACCATAACTAGTTTTTGGAACTTTAATCTCTGGCCTAACTTTAAGGGTAGTTACATGAGACAAAGATCGTTTTGCAATTCCGTTTTCACCAAGCGCTGTTTCTGCAAGCAATCTACCAGACCCAGCACCAGCATCTAAAAGTATTGAACCGTCACCAGAACTCTGTGAGTTTTCAGCAGCAATATCCAATCCACTCTCAAATTGCAAATTGTCACCGTCAGTTTCTTCAAGAATTAAGTCGCCAATGGCAACGCCATTCTCTTGAATGATTGTGTCAAATATACTGCTGCCACCTGTGGTATCAAGAACTCCTTCCCGAACTGCTGTGGTCATTTGGAGAGTTTCACCGAACACAACACCAAACAAAGATGCGAGCTCTGGTGTAAAGGTATCATCACCCGTATAGTCTATAACGCCGCCAGCTGCGGGATCACCAAGTCTAACAGCAATTGAACTAGCGAGGGAAACCTTACCAAATGGCAAGAAACCTGCTGGATGAACTGAAGCTTTAAGTTCATTAATGTAGTCAGATAAAACGGCACCAACCTTAACTTCATACGAGAACTGTTGATAGAAATAGGAGTCCTGTATGCGAATAATATCTTCATCAATACGACTGTCTGTGTTTAGATAACCACCCGGCTTAGTTATGGTTGTTCCAATTTGTGCTACACCTCTAGCAGTTCCTTGCCCAATAATTTTAGCAGACGCACCACTAGAATCAGTGATGGTATCGCCTATAACATTGAAGGCATCTTCCATAACAACTTCATCACCAGAGTCAGTTCCATCTGATTGTGTCTGATTAAGAATAACCTGATCTGTTCCTGTCTCATTCTCCATCAAGATTTGAGAACCAGCATCAGTGGCAGAACCATCAGTGGCATCAATTAACATATTCTGGCCAGAGTGTTCGTTTAGTATTTTATCCCCGTCAGAGTCAATGACGTTTCCGAACCCATCTTCATCGCCGGGGAATACAGCAACGTCATATAATATTGATCCTTGCTCCAGAACATTAACATTTAAATTATTAACAGGTGAATCTTCAGTAACAAATGTATCTAACCCCTCACCTAACAATCTACCATTCGGAGTATTGCTGTGTTTAATTGATTGGCCGTGATTAGATATTTCAGAAACATCTTGAACGATTTGTAAAAGTTTATCACCAGCGTCAAGATTGCTATCCACACCGCCAGTGGTGTTGATGAGAATAACATTTCCCTGATCCTCATTAACAAGATAACTTGGAGAACCATTACCATCGGGCAGAGAATTTTCTAGTAAAATAGAATCTGTATTATTACCAAACACAATACTTGTGTCTACTTGGTATTCAACTCTATCCCCAACTGAAAATTGAGAACCATCCAACTCCAATTTGTCACCATCATTTTCAGTAGATTTTTCTAGCATGATATTGTAGTTGGAAAGGTCTGAACCACCTGACGTTTGTATTTCTAGTGAAATGTTACTACCAACATCATCAACACTAAAGTCAAATAGAAGAACACTGTCTTCCCGTTCGCCAAAGATATTAGTTCCAGCCGTTTCATCTTGAAGTTTTACACGATCTTCAGAACGCTCAGTGCTCCTAAAAGATTTTGGACGATGACTATTCAATAAAAATTTACCAGATGTATCTGTTGGGTCAGCTGACCCTGCTTCTAATTCGATGCCCTCATCAAGTAGAGCATCCATGTCATCAATTTCCATACTAATTTGGTCAACATTAACTTCAAGAGCTTCAGATAAGATTTGACCATTCTCAAAACTTTCTAAAGCAATACCTTGACCTTCTTCACTAAATCCATCTAGTAAAAATCCAGAACCAAACTCATCATTGACTTTGTATATTTGGTTGAGGGGTCCATGATCAGGTCTGCCTGGTTCAACAATATCAAAATCTTCTAAGGTAATTCCATCGTTTGTAACTTCACTCTGTTCAGCAGTCAATCTATTTGTGGGAGTTGAATTGATTGATAACTTATTAACAGTGGGATCAAACGATACAACTGAACCTTGATGAGTTCTTAAACTATTTCCAGCACCAAAAGTTCCAGTAACATCTTTAAGAATTAAATTTGTGTTGGCAGTAACATCAGGTGCGGTAGCATATTTAAATCCAGCATCAGTTACTTCAATTTCTGATATAGAACCAATGTCATCTGTCAAAGCAACCAGCTCAGCGTTTGTGCCATTTTCGGATGAAACTGTTAGAGATGGTAGTGCAGTAAAACCACCACCAGTGTTAACAAGAAATATTCTATTGACTTCACTAGACTCGTCCAGTGACAAAGAAGCTTCTTCAAGAATTATACCATCGGTATCTGTCCCGTAAACATCTCTAGCTAAACTTTCTGTTTCTGATACAACCAGATCGCCCAATATTGATTCGGTATTGCTATCTGTTTCACTGTCCATACCAGTTGCGGCATTACCAGACTCCAACCGTAATGCAAATCCATCATCTAGAGCAGCAGTGGTTGAAATAAACAAATTATAAAGACTAGTGTCATAAGAAGACTTTGCTGTATTGATATTGTTTGATGGCATCCAGAAAACAACGCCAGGCTGTTGATCGAAAATGAAAAAGGTTGCTTGACCATTATCAGTATCTTTTGCTTTTGCTCTAGCCTCAGAAAGATACAGAGGAAAATAATAAGTCTGTGCATCACTAAATCTTCTATCTGTGCCAAACACTGCATATGGTTCACCAACTGCTGTTGCAATAGATGTACCGTCCAACAAAGTTCTATTTTTAATGAAAGATGTTTTCGTGGCATCCTCTTGTACAATAACCTCTGGTGTTCCATCTATTGCATCTTCGGTTGATAATCTACCACCTGTAACAGACACAAAAGCTCTAGCGTCTGAAATCGAACTATCGCTAGAGTTGTTTGTAAATTTGACTCCATCACCAATGTTATATCCAGAACCAGATGCATCAATATGAATATCACTAATAGAGCCTGGTTTAATTTCGCTTACCTTAGCACTTGCAACACCATTTCCTATTGCTGTGTCAAGGGTTACAGAATCGCCAATGCTATAAAGGATACCACCAAATTCACCAGCAGTAACACTCAACACAATACTTTGAATGGTGAACTGCATAGTAAAGTCACCAGAAGTAGATACTCCCGAAATAGTTTCAGATGCAGTAAATCCTGTACCTTGTATTGAGTCTTTTCTCAAAGAAAATTCAACAACAGCATCAGTGCCCTGATTGAATGACGATACACTTATGATCTGTGCAGTGGTTCCAGAAGAAGCACCAGTAACTTCTTGGCCAACCATCTCAGCAGGCAATGCGCCTTGAGAATCAGATGTGCATCGAATAGCTACGGGGTTAGACCAATTGCCATCACTCATCCTCAACATATATTTTGCTGGGTAAGTAATTGTTGCCTCTTGACCTAAGAATATTCTAAAGAAAAGTTTATGACCTTCGGACGTTCCTTTTGCAGCATACAAGTCTCGAATTTGTTTTATAAGATTTCTTTTGGATACACCACTCGCAAGGGATGTTGGAATTGATTCCATAAAGGAATCTCTGAACGCACTAAGAAACTGATCAACAGTATTATCGGGATCAGCATACTCTAACAACTGTTGGATATTCTGAACAGGGTTTGCACGGTACTTGTTGAGAGTAGAAATAGCACCACTCGTTGTACCCGTAATAGTTTCTCCCTCAATGAATCTTTGGTTAGCAGTTATGAACAGCTGCTCATCATTATCTACCAGTATCGTAGCAGTAGCTTTACTTGTTGATCCAGTAATCGTTTCACCGATTTCAAACTTACCTGTAGTACCACTACCACTTTCAAAAACAATTTTATCAGTAGCGTTTGATCCAAACAGGTCTGTAGAATCTAAAACCAGAAAATTAGGTGAAAGAGTTTCTAATAGGACTTGATCAACAGTTCCGTCAATATCTATCTGAGCAGATTCTAAAAACCGATAATACTGTCTAAGAAATTCAACAAATATAGGATGGTCAGCCTGAATATAATCAGGAACCTGACCATCTATTTGAGGTGATATCTTAGTATTAAAGGCGCTATCGAAAGGGGCCATCGTTCTAGTAACTCGTTCCTGTTGCGTCTACTCCTGCCGAAGCAGCACTAAAGTTGGCAGCGCCACCCTCATCTCCTACAGCAATAGTATCGACTCCACCTGTGACCTTGGTGTTTACTGTGTCAATTTCTAATATCTGATTTCTAAGTGCGACTATATCATTTGATTTAGGTAGAACAACAACACGAATACGAGTAGAAGTTACACCATCAACATTTGAAATTGAAGTTATAACGATATTGTTAATCGCAATAGCCCCTGTCACATAGTTAACTGTTCCTGCCGTTTCGTTGGTATAGTTTCTTGTAGAACCTGTTAGGTAGTAAGTTCTTAGATTTCCGTTTCCATCATCATCAAAGAATTGTTCGCTTGTAGAGTTGCTTCCAGAAACATAAAATCCTGTGGATGTTAAGATACCACCCATGGCACTGTTGTGTCCAACATGAGGATTGTATAATGCATTATTATAATACAAGTTGTAGGATTTTGATTCACCTCTTATTGGGGTGAAATATTTTGCTAGTCTAGGATTGACTGAACTACTGGTTATTGAACTATCAGTAGAGTCTATCAAACTCAATAATTTTGAGTGACGCAAGACAGCATCAAACTTAACTAACTCTGTAGTGTTATAATCAGTAATGGTTTTAGTAACGTTAGTAACCAACGTATCCTTAGTTTTTACGGTAGCACTAGAGTCATATTTAAAATCGCATGTCAATAGAACATACATGAAATCTGGATCAACAATTACTGGCGTTATAGATGCAACGGTGAATTTACCCAGTTGACTTACTAGACCAGTTTTTTCAGCCTCTGTCAAATTGGTGCCGAGATTATTTCTTACTGATATAAAGACCTTTCCATATTCTGCTGTAGATACAACACCTAAACTAGAATCAAACGAACCGTTTTCTCCACCAAACACTTGAATTGCAGTAGCGTTAGGATATAACTTCTGAACAAAAACTTTATAGTCGTTAGTTGTCACACATCGTCCCTGTGATGCATAGTCTAAGGGTGCAGATAATTTTATAGACTGAACAGTTTCCGCAGCTGAACCACCAGAAGCATTTTCCAATGTTGTGGTTGTAACATCAACAACTGTATTGATTGCTCCAGAGTTTGTAAATGCAAATGCACCGTTAGCTTCAGCAACATTTGTTACTACACATTTTAGTATAACGATATTTCCATCACTAAGTTTTTTACTCACAACGCCATCGCCAAAGTATATTTCAAACTGCCCCTCTGAAACTTCTTGCAAATAGTATACCGTACTATCTCCTGTCAGTTGAGTTATGTCTGTAGCTTTGGTGTAGGTTACTGTAGTTGAATCGGATGAAGAGTTTTGAACTTGAACGGTCAATGTTGTAGTATCTGCCTTGTCAGTGTTCAACAAGAATTTTTGATTTACATCAGTAGAATCAACTGTGTATCTGGTGGTAACATAACTTCCTTCGTAAATTGGAATATCGCTAAAAGTTATTCCAGCACCCGCTTGAGAAGCAGTGAAGTCAGATACAGTTACAAACTGATAAGAAACATTATTGATGGTAGTTGTAAAAACTTGACCCGCATTCATTGTTGCAGTGGCTAAAGTTGCATCATTGAGTGTAACATTAACTTTTGCTCTTGGAGCTCTGACAGATCGTGTTTCATATCCCAAAGTTTTTGCATGAGACACTACACTGGATCGCAACGCCGCACTGTCGATGAACATTTCATTCGCAAGCATGTTTGCATGAAATCCAAGGTAATGAGTATTATACGCTAACACATCTAACAGTGCGCTTATACCAGAACCCTCAAAGTCGTAGTCAAGAAACTGGTCTTGGTTTCTTAGAAAGGTCTTGAGGTTAGTCTTGACCGTATCGAAATCCAAACCAGATATTTCTAATTTTTGATTATTTGCCATTATCGCAATACCTCCAATAGCACGTTTATAGCCACTATATCATTTGGTTGAGTCCTGATTGCAAAAACTATTTTCATATCATATGCATTACGATCTAGGTCCGGCGTCACATCTATAGAAATCACATTAGCCCTTGGTTCATAATTTGCAATAACATCTTGCGCTGCTTGTGATAATGCAATCGTAGTTAAAGGACTAACATTTTCAAACAACAAACCTCTAACTCCAGAACCAATCTCAGGATGAAATGGTTTCTCATAGAAATTAGTCAATATCAAATTTCTTACTGAACGTTTAATGGCAGTAACATTGGTCAAGACATTTACATCTTTGTCTCTTGATCTTTTGGTAAAAAATAAATCCAAGTCTTTATACTGCCTAACTGCCAATGGAGACTTATTTGTTCCCTCTGCATCTGTTAAAGCTGTCAGGTCTTTAAAGCTATTTGTTTTTTCTACGGTTGCCATTATTACTCCAAGGTAGTTTGTATTATTTATAAGGAATTATTAAAGTTCATACAAGGCCTTTGCTGGTATATACTCGATTGTTTCTGCATCTGCGATACGGACCTCTGATATAACTGCTTCAATATTTTCTTGCCAATAATTTAAAAAACGATGGACCCGTGGATATTCGGGAACAATGTCACTCGTTTGCCAAACAAACTCTTGTAACACATTGTTATAGTCCGGCATCCAGTATAGTATGTCAACCGTAACTATGCTCTTCCTACGCAAAATCATGGGCCCGCAAAGGTGTTTGCGCTTCCAGTTGCAACACTTGTGCAGTCTGTTACAGCGTCACCTATCCTTCCGCAACCCTTACCATTAATAAAAACTGTCGTTGATCCTGTAGTAATTGGAGCTTGATGTGTTGGACAAATTGGAGCAGTCTTCAAGTGCGAATCATTATTGTCACCTTGTCTACTAATTCCCGTGCCATTTACGATCACGTTAGGACTTAACTCTAGTCGATTGGGTACAGAACAATGCACCACATCTTGATCAACACTATCTCCTCTACAAATTGCTGGCACGTTCTTTCTCCATTAAATTTTGCAGTCTGTCATTCCATAATGACATTGCTTCGTGTTCTTCTTCTGTATGATGGCCATCTTCACCCGCTGGTTCTGGATCAGGTAAAAATTTAATAACATGCAAAAACTCAAAATCTTCTGGTATATCTTCCCAACTGTCAAATGTAATAATCTCATTGCTCTCTAATTTAAATACAAATTCTGCCATGTCTAACCTATGGGTTCAAGTTAATGTTTGGACCACCAGTAATCGTGATATCACCACTAGAAGTGTGCGTCCATGTCGATCCTGTTGTACCGGCCCATGTAGTCTTGAGATCGTAAGTAGTAGACGATTGGACTGTAAGAGACTCAGTTCCAACAATTTCTGTTTTCCTAAAGTCTTTAGACTTATCTGTGCCATATGTCTCCGTAACATTACGCTGTACTGTGTGGGTAAGCTTACCAACTACTGTATTAGAATGAGAATGTTCATCTATCTTAGTTCCATAAGTTTCTGTTACGTTTCGCAATACCGTATCGTTGGTGCTACCCGTAACAAGCCTAGTATGAAAGTGCTTGTCAATATCTGTTCCATAAGTTTCAATTACATTTGTTTCTACTGTCTGTTCTCTTTCTCCTTTAATCAGTGATATATGATTGCCACCGATTGTCTCATGAGAACTTCCACCAATTGTTTCATGCTTGTTTCCATCAACCTGTATATTCCAATCGCCCTTGATATAGGTTTTGCAGTTAGACTCAATAGTCAGATTAACATCTCCTTTGATATTAACAAAGTCTGTACCATGAATAACCTCATAGTTATTACCGACTACTCTGACATGTTTAGCTCCATCCGCATCAACTTCATAGAAGGTTCCAGATGTGTGATACTCATGAATACGTTCTGAGCCCGGCGTATCATCATACTCTTTGATATGTCCGCTCTCTGACTCAAAGACATGGTTATATGGATACTTCGCAGCATATCTGATCCGCCCGTTCTTATTCTTATCCGTGGTCTTAGGTTCATTCCATTTTTCATTAGTCAACTCTGGATCATCAACGTTCATTAATGGGTTGATTGCGTCTGCTGTTCCACTCGCATCAACAGACTGTGGTGCCGCAGCTGCTGGAATAGGATGAACTGATTCATCGTTAATGTCACTATTCTCATTTATGAATGAGGGACGGGGAGTAGCATTTGGTCCAGTTGACTTGCCTGCCATAGTGGAATAGTTGCCAGCTGCGTCAAGAAATTTATCGTCCTTCTTAACCTTATTACCGTATATGTCAATACCGGCATCTCTTGCTTCTGCATCGCTATAGTTTGGATCATCATCACGAGCTTTTTGATCGGAGTGTGGAAGCATAACCCCTTTAAGTGCTGCACCATCTTTCGCTGCAAGAACGCCATGACCTCCACCTCTTGCTAGACGGTTTGTATCAGATTCACCAAAGGTATGCCCAGAAGCTCGTGCAAAAATGCCATCCTTATCATCTTTACCATTAACAAACCCACCTAATGGATAAGGACCATAGGACTCTTTGCCATAGTCCGGCCGGACTTTCTCATCAAATTCACCTTCAATTTCACCACCAATATCTTTAAACCTATCAATAGGATTGAAAGTCTTATCATCATATGGCATAGAGTATTCTTTGCCATCAGTCATCAGATTTGTCTGTGTTGAATTTTTATGGCGGGGATCGTTAAACCCTTTAGTATAGGTTTGTTCTATTCCGCCTGGAGTTTCGGGAATGCCGGGAAGTGTTCCTATAACTACTGGCTGTTGGTTCTCACCAGAATCACGAAAGAATCCACAGACCCAACCACCTTCCACAAGAAAGGATGGGGTCTTCCCCATACCATGCATGGCGGGGTCTGTAGTGGGATGCATGACATGAGCCCACGGCAAAGAACTCGTAGGAATTTCAGATAGATTTTCAGAATGATATCCCAAACATCTAACTCTAACTCTTCCCAGTTCTAGTGGATCATTTCTATCTTCAACTACGCCAATGAACCAGATAAATCCATCACGGCCCATATATTCATTAATATCTGGCATGAATACTCCTTATAACTAGGAGTATTTAGTCGGTCACATCAATGCAAATCAGGATCACGGCCAAGTCGTTTACCCTCTGGCGCAATCCAATCATACTTTTCAACGGAACATCCGGTAGTACCAGCGTCCATTAAATTAGCAAGAGCATAGTTTGCCTCGTCTTCCGTTAGATTGTCAAAGAGGCATTCCACGTTAGTTTTTACAACTCTATATTTCTGCATGGGGTTATTTAGGTTTTAAAGTCTCTGAGTGTTGCCTCTGGAACCATAAACAGATCGCCATTGTCCCAATCCACGACCTTCTAGGGTCTTAATATGGGAAAAAGGGTTCATTGTGAGGTTGCCAGCGACCACAATACGGTCTTCACCTATGTGTTTTGGGACAGAATGGTTAATCCAGCCGGGAAACATGACCATGAGTCCTGTCCTTGGAGCCACCCTTTCGATACCTTTGCCGGGATGAATACACCTATCAAAGAGAAGGGGTGCTGACCCATCGGGACAGTTTACATAGTAAACGAAACTCCAGAGGTGGGGCCAGTGGTTGTGCATGATGGTGTAATCACCCTCTTTGTAGATTGCTCCCCAACAATCATACGGTATCATGTCGAGTTGGTGCGGATTATTCTCCGCAGCCAACTCAATTGCACGATTGCACACCCACTGAAACCCCTTGCTGCTGTCTTGCATGAACCAATCAGTCATGAAAGCTTTCACATTGGTCTTCTTCTGTTGAGCATCACCCAACTCTCGTATCTGCCGTTCAAGATTTTCATTCAACGTCATATCCTGATCTTCATGAATAGTCTTGTTTGCAACAAGGCCCAGATCAAGAGTGATTATAGGAAAATTCTCACAGAACTGTTTCGACAAGGGATGCTTGTCGAACATCGTAGTAGGTTTAAGTGTTTTCGCTAATGCGGCCAGACTCATTTGCTTGCTCCATCGCTCTCTTATATACTTCCGTCTTGATACCAATCACCTTCTCAAGTCGATTGATACGATTGCGAACACTCTTTGGAATGCCACGCATACCACCATTACGAACAGTATAACTTAGACGAATGCGCTCCAACTCATCAGTAAGAACCCTCAAGGGAGTCTTGTGAAGCTTCACTTCCTTTGGTGGAGTGTCAAAAGGAATGGCCAGTTCAGCGTCTGTATCAGGTGAGTTGATTACCGTAGGCAATTCATTCCCCTCCAAAATGGCTTCTTTTATGAAATCAACCTTATCATTGTGTGTCTGCATTTCATCTTTCATAACGTAGCCACTCTCAATCATTTGTGATAACGCCTTCTCATCTTCTGGATGCATTGCTTTAGCTTTCATTGATAATATCTCCTAATAGAATAAAGTCGTTGTAATTCCGACCTTCAATTTCGATGTATACGGTTTCCATGTCCTTCTCTTTGACAGGACGATAGCTCTTGGTCTTCTTGGACCAATACTTAGGAACCTCATCCCACTTGATATCATCGAACTTGTCAGAGTCGATAGTCATAACTTCACCGGACCTGATATAGCCATACTCATCTTTAAAACTTACTGTTGTACCAATCATTTGGGCAATTTCTCCTCTGGATAGTGCCACCACCCTGTAGTCATATATTTCGTTGCACTGTGTACAGGGTTTCCACGGTGCTGAAACGTCCATCCGGCAGGGAACATACAACCAAGTCCCTTTCGAGGCCGGACCCTCATCTTCTCATACAAGAACTCTGTCTCGCCTTCGTCTAATTCTATATCATTCAGATAAAACGTCCAGACAAGGCATCGTGACATGTTCTCCCAATTGCAAACCTCTGAATGCCAGTTATGAAACCCGCCACCAAACGGTGGAGTAGACTGAACCTTAACATCAGGGGATACAAGCTTCTTGGTTCCACGATACGCAAACGGAAACTCCGTAAGGTATCGGTGCATCATGTCATACTTGACCTTCTGCACTCTGGTATACAGATCGCTGTTCTCATTGAAGGTCAACCATTTCTGCTTGTCCTTACGAGTCAGACGATTTGCCTCTTCGATTCGTACATCCTCTGCTTGATCAAACCACGCAATCAGTGTATCGCATAGATCATCAGGCATTGCCTCTGTATATGACCTTATGAAGTCACTCATTCGCTAGCGGCCATGCTTCCATGACCCTCTCTATATGACTCACCAAGTAGGGGATTTTTGTTGTAGTCCACCTTGGTCATGTCTGTATAATTCAAATATGTCATCGTGATATACTTTGCAGTCCCATTGATAGGAGGCCTCCCCCTGTGAAGGTGTGTCCATAGAGGGGGAAAGATAAGAATACTGCCTGTCTTCGGGGGTATCGATACACCATGATGAGGGAATTGTGTCTCGCCTTCATCAAAGTCCTCGTTGAGATAAGCCATCATAATCAAATAACGCTTCGCACCAGCATGACTTTGTACATCAACATGATCCTTAAACTGCTCATCATTCGGGCCACCTTCTCCAACACGATACCGCTTCACCTTGAACTCTTCCCATCCCCATGTCTTCGGGTTAGGAAACATCTCCTTGGTAATACGGCAGTCCTTCAAGTACTGCATAAGACAACCTTGAAACGTTCCCAGTAGAGTCGCATTGTACTCTTTGAAACCATCATGCTCCATAGTATTCATACGAGTGCAGTTACATGCCCCGCATATCTTTGTGCCATCAGGACGAAAGCATAGAGACAGACTCTTCACTTTGTCTGCTTCTGTGGTGAGGGTAGACTCATACTGCGAGATCAGACCATCACAGAATGACTTGTCTAATGCACCTTCGTATAGTCGTATATAAGAATCACTTGTCATACAATCATCACCTCCACACGGTATGAATATGTTCTATTTTTCTAAGCATCGTAATGCTGCCTTGCTTAAACTTGTGGGGTTCCACTATGTCCATACGATAAGAAATGTCTGTGATCGAGCTAAGGATATCGTTGTTCTTGTTAGGCTTCCCACGAAAATAAGTGAAGTGAAATAGTGCATACTCTTTCACCATATTCCAATAGTAGTCCACAAAATACTGATACTCCACTGGACCGCCACAGTCGAACCATACCAGATCATAGGGTCCATTCTCTCTCACTCTATCAACAACAGAAGAATCCATCATATCACCCTCAATGAAGTGAACCAACGAGTTTGCTTTGAGCCTGCTTCGCCGGTTTTCCGCTCGGTCAGCGTCCTCTTCCAAACTCTGGTCATCCACCACCACGAACTTCGGATCATAGGGCTTATCCAAATACTCCTTGTCGCAGTTGGAGTCCCACAGAAGACCCTCTGTATTGTTCTCTATTGCTTCCAGAAGAAATGGCGTGGTATAACCCATACCGATTTCCAGTACTCTTTGAGGTCTTGTCAACTCTGTGAGGCTGCGTAGAAATGGTGCAACCTTTTCTGTGCCATACCCCGGCACATACCAATCAGGATGCTCCATCAAATAACCTCTGATCTATGAGTTACATAGGGATCGCCGGGTACATTCTTACTGGACCCCGGCCATGTTTCTTCCTTGGTAGTCTTCTTGATGACTCGCTCAGACCGTGGGCTATACTCAATCTCCACCTCACTCCAATCCTCATGGTACTCAATCGTCACTCGCTTGATCAACTTCATTCGTTTGCTCCTTTACTCCATACTTAAATTCAGTCTCAGCTGCAATATCCAGCTGATGCATAATGTCCTCTGTGAAATACTTCTCAGGGTTATTGTTGATCGTCTTACCGAACGTCTTACTTCCATCAGGCAACTCAATCCGAGTGGAAACGCTCTTGAAAATTTCATACTTCAATGCAAGGTCCAACAATCCATAGTAACGATCCAACCCCTTGTCGTAGGTCAGACGCACATCCACCATCTTATTCTCTTTGGTCAAACGACTCTTGTGGTTCTTACAGTGAACAATGTTACCGATAACCTCTGTGCCGTCCTTCTCCTTCTTCTTGCTCAGATAAACAATAGAGGATGCGGCGTATTTAAGTCCAGAGCCACCACCCATCTCCTTCGTGGGAAACATACTCCCCACCACATCGTAGGTATGATTCGTAACCACCATCGGAACTTTCGCTCGCCCGAGCTTAAGGGTCAGAACTCGAAACGCCGCCTTGAGTAACTGAGCCCGTGTCATATCCCGTGTCTCTTTACCAGCCTCAGTGTCCTCTACTTCCTTTGTAGTACTCAGCATACCCAAAGAATCAAGGCAGAGCATCATCGGTAATCGATCTGATACGTCCTGTGTAAGATAATCGTCTAGTACTCGAATCGCCTGTGTGCGGAACTCCTGTACGGTTGTGACAGGCATCATGACCATTCTCTTAGGATCAATCCCACGATCAATCACCATCTGCCGAGTAATCGCACTTTCACTCTCGAAAAAGATAACGCCTGCATTTGGATTTTTGTCAAGGAAACTCTTAACCATACCCATAAGGAAATAGGTCTTACCAGTTGCACTCTCACCAGCCAGTGCAGTAATCTTATTGCCTGCGAGTCCACCATGTATAGAGCCACTCAATAGTGCGTTGAACACATACGAGCCAGTATCGATAAACGAATGAACATCGCCTGCCTCAACACCATCATCGACAATGCCTCCGTACTCATTCATCTTCGCAACTCTCTTCAAAAAATCATTCACTATTCGTTCTCCTTATAAAACCTTTGTAGTATATTATGTATCAGTGTAACAGAAAACCCCAGTTAAGTCAAGGCACTTTGCTCAGGTTTTAGGGGGGGGTCTATCTAACTAAAAGGTAGACAATACCTCCCAGTATAATTATGTCTGCACAGATGCTCCACACGATATACGCACGAAACAGCCACTTGGTAATCACCTTAGAATACTCACTCATCATATCGACTCTCCTTGCGTTAGAAATTAGTTAGGAACCCTATATTGCATTTATAGTTTAGGTATAGCGGCCCAGTTTAGAGCCCCCCCTTTCCAGAGAACCCACAGAATTTTATACAGGAAGAGAGGGGAATCGAACCCCTCAATGATACTGACCTATCACTGCTCGTTGTGTCAGATATGAGCACCCGCCGTATCGGGTCTTCCATAAAAGAGAGAGTATCAGGCCACTTAGCAATTCAGCAGTATACGAAAGCCCATTCGGGATACTCTCCAAGTTTAACTCATTATATCACAATAAAACTACCTTGTCAACAACTTTCTCAAACTTTTTCATGGCTTCCTCATAGGAGTCCTCAAAGACCTCACTCCCGTTCTTACGCCAATCATTTGTATTGCGAACCTTAATCTCATACTTGTAGCTACCCAGACCCCAGAAGTAGATCGGAGTGACTCCATCCACATTGGAGTAACCCTTGGCATAGAGGCGAGGTAGAGCAGTCATTCAGAAATCCTCAGAGAGCGCTAGCAGTGTCTTGTGACCTAACGGGCGTATCCCGTTCCAGAAGTCTCTCTTCATTATCTTTATAGTACCATATCCTAGAAGGTTTGTCAAGCAGAAAATGCTATTCAGTAGCAATTATTTTCTTGATGGCTAGAGTGGTATCAAAGCCACCCTCATTGTACTCCTTCACAAACTTATCACAGAACTTCACATAAGCATCGTCACCCTTGAAAGTCTTTCCAGTTGCCTTCTCATACAGTACAGTCATCCAAGTGGCATCCAGAACATACATGGGAGTCTTTGCAGTCCCTACATTCACAATGGGGTTAATGTCAGTAATATCAGTCATTCATCAGTCCTTTATGTCTTATCAACCATCCTACAAGTACTATAGTATACCATTGTCAAGGGTTTGTCAAGCACTTTCTGACGTTTTTTTCAATTATTTTCAATTATTTTTTGTGTGTGAGGGATTCGTGACGGGAGTCTGTGGATTTTAACTACATCAGCCACATGTTTATTTTAACCTTTTTAATGATTGGGTAAAAATGGGATACTATGGGATATACTGGGACACTCTTTCCGCATAGTGTAGTATGCAGAGCATTTCTACTGGGAATTTCTCTTGCCATGTGGATAATGTGATAAAATACTCTCCACACCATGCATATACTGTGGTATCTTCAAGTGGAAGTGTGATCATTTTCACTGTCTCTCCATATCTTTCTATCTCGTAGCATCTCTATACCAGCGAGCTGTTGTTCTTCTGATCTATACTTCCATCCTACTATTTCATCTTCTGTGCGTTGACATCCGAGGCAATATCCTTGTTCGTCATATGTGCATACCTTGATGCATGGTGTATATTTTGCTTTTGGCATGAATTGTGTTCTCCCTGTACATATATGTATTCTACTAAATACAAGGTACTTGACTCGTAAGCGCATATGGAGTATAATGGTAGTATGATGAAATTTAAACAAATGTTGGATGAAGACAAGGGTGGCAAGAACCTCCATCTTGAGCATCTTGAGGATGAAATCCTTAACTATGGTGTTGATGGTGGACGAGCAGCGATTAATTTTCTTCGTAGTCTACGGGATATGATGGCTGGAGCGACTCGTTCCTCTGTGAATATGACTGTCAAGTGGGATGGTGCGCCAGCGATCTTTGCTGGTATTGATCCTTCTGATGATACGTTCTTTGTTGCAAAAAAGAGTGTGTTCAATGTGTCTCCTAAGCTGTACAAGAGTAATGCAGAGATTGATGCTGATCTGAGCGGTACGCTGAATGCGAAGTTCAAGGTTGCATTGGCGGAATTGAGTAAGCTGGGCATCGATGGTGTATTGCAGGGTGATCTAATGTTCACTGATGATGTGGAGACTACTGATATTGATGGTACTTCATACTATACGTTTCAGCCCAATACGATTGTCTATGCTGTTGCAGTGGATAGTGATTTTGGTAAAAAAGTTAAAGCAGCGAGTATTGGTATCGTTTGGCACACAACGTACACTGGTGACGCTCTACAGGACATGACGGCATCGTTTGGCGTCAATATTAGTGGATTGAAGAAACCGAGTAGTGTGTGGATGGATGATGCTACCTATAAGGATACCAGTGGAAGCGCAACGTTTACTGCGAGTGAAACAGATGCAGTCACCAAAATATTGAGTGATACAGGTAGAACGTTTCAGAAGATCAATGCGAACAAGCTCAGAGGATTTCTAAAACTACAGGGGCAGTTTACTGGTACACTGGCAGGAGCATCGTTGAAGACCTATAACAACAGTAAGGTGCGAGCAGGGCAAAAGATTACCAATCCTATGTCTCATTCCAAGGGATACGAGGCATGGGTATATGACTCGATACAGAAACAGATTGACAAGGCAAAGTCCGATAAGGGTAAGAAGAAATACGAGGCCATGCAGAAGGAATATATTCGTGAGCTGCGTAAATACACTATGACACTGACAGAGGTGATCAAGTTTCAGAATTTACTGGTTGAGGCCAAGTCTCTGATCATCAGCAAATTGGATCAGGTCAAGTCTATTGGTACGTTCATCAAGACAGCAAATGGGTTCAAGGCGACTAATCCAGAGGGATATGTGGCGATAGATAGAGTGAGCGGTGGTGCAGTCAAATTGGTTGATCGCATGGAATTCTCGTTCAATAACTTCACAGCGATAAAGGCATGGGACAAATGAGAGTAAGAACAGCAGTTAGACAATTGAGAAAACCAAGCATATTGGAGTCGAATGTCAATCATGTGTATAGAATACAGGATGTATTACGAGAAGGGATGCTTGATCTAAGTGTTGTCAATAACACTCTTAGGGGATCATCCACATTAAGGGGTGAGGTTCTTGTTCAGGCTATAAAGGATGGCACACCTATAGAGACTAACAAAGGTACAGTTAAATTATCGTGGATAGATGATGACGCTCGTATTGCAGCAGAAGGCGGTGATTATGCTACTGCTTTCAAGTCTGGTCGTAGTTTCAAAAAGGTCTTTGTCACTGATAAGGGTGATGAACTTAAATTGAGCGACATAAAAAAATCTGCAATGTTTGGTGGTGGTAAGGGTTCCGGCGGTGGTGCAGCACAGACGGCTGCAGCAGAATGTGCTCAGTGCATATATGCTGCTGCAATATTCGATGGTAAAAGTCTATCGGTAGATGATGAAATGCCATCCACAGAATGGAGTAAATACAGTGCAAATTTTGATGTGGATAAATCCCTTGGTGACATAGAATCTTCGTTGGATCAAGGGTGGTGGGATTCTAGTATTGCCATTGGTAATGAGATGAGGAAAAATCTCAAGGGCACCTATGTATTTCACAGGGGGTCTTCCTTTGTGAAAGAAATAGAGACAATTTTCAAAAACCTCAACAAAGCAGAAAAACCAAAACCATTCTCTGATATAAACAAATGGAGTCCTGCTGATATATGGGCTGTCAAGTCTGGTGCTTCATTTGATTTCAATAAACACTCGACTCTTGGCGAGTTTACTAACGATCTGAAAGAACTCTATGCCTCTGGTGATTTGATTGGTATATCACTCAAAAAAGTAACATCTGACAGCGTTACGGTGGTTGAAAATAATACCACTGGATTTATAAGGCGGCCTGTCGAGTATGGTGGTTACGACAAACAGAGTGACAGGTCATTTTTCAACTCCAAGGACTACTATATCTACCTTGGGAAAGATAAGAAGGTCAAGATGCAACTTAGAACTTTTGACAATGCAAAGAGTTGGCAAGGTGAAGTCAAAGGCAAGTCAGCAGCTGCTGGTAAGATAGGTGGTGGTGTGCTGGAGTCAATTATGGTCAGAAACAGCACACTAACAAAATTTCCCTATGACAATAGGACTCTGAAAGAGTTAGCAACAAACCCTACACCACAGTTTTTAGAAGAGTTGTACAATATGTTTATTGGTTTGGAAGGGTCTAGGATGAAAAAGGACGCATTTGTAAAATCTGCAAGTGCAAAGAAGATTGGTCGAGTTGGTGGTGCAGATTGGAGATTTTCTAAATATAGAAGTATGTTCTTTGTATCCCAATTACAAGACAACAAACGCATAGCAAATACTGTGTGCGATAATATTGCTGCATACTCTATGTCACAGTCTGACGAAGCAGCGCCGCATGTAGTCTACAAGTAACTAAACCTTCCATCCTTCACCAAACTCTGTCTGGTCGAAAACAGCCTCTGCAAATTTATCGTCTGCCCCTTTCCGTTGATTACTATCTGCCAGACCCTTCTGCTCGTCTTCACCCACATCAAATAATTTCATCTTTGCACGGTCTATGCCCACAACAAACCTTTTGTTGGTGGTAGGGTCATTGTATCTGTTCTTGAGTTGCTTCACCGCAATCTGGTTCAGTTCGTCAAGTTCCTCATTAGAGATGAGCGCAAACATGAGGTCAGCTGTAGCAGGCAGACCAAAACTCTCTGACGTATCTTCCAACCCAACATCACTATTGGAGTACCCGCTCCTTGTGGTCTGTGTAGCCGACATAATCGGGACGTTTGTCTCAACTGCGAGTCCCCTAAGTTCCTCAGCAATCGCTTTGATATACATGTAACTGTTAACATTTCCATTCGCCTTAAATCTTGATGATGCACATATGTTCAGATAGTCAATGAAAATGATATCTGGTTTGAATGACTTCTTGATAGCCAGTTCCTTGATCAGTCCTCGAAAGTGATTACAGTGCGCTGATGCAGTAGGATATTCCTTGATGACTAACGTTCCATTGGTATTCTTGATGATGGCATCCATCTTGCTGTCATACATTTGCTTGGGTAATTCATGCAAATCATCTATAGAGATATTCATGAGGTTTGCATCTATACGTTCAGCGATACGCTCCTCAGCCATCTCCAGAGTGATGTACAGGACACTTTTACCTTGGCTTAGACAGTTTGCTGCCATGTGACACATGAACAGAGATTTACCTACACCAGTGCCCGCAAGTGCAATGTTCAGTGTTTTCTGTGGTAATCCACCCTTGGTTATTCGATTGAAGAAGTCCAGATCAAACGGAATCTTCTCCTCTACCTTGTGGTAGAAGTCAAATCTGGATTCTGAATCGAGCAAATAATCATGACCAACACGGTTATCAAAACCAACAGCCAAGGCATCTGTAAGAATGCTTGGTAGAGCATCAACCCCTCTAGCTTTATCCTTTCCATCAATAATTTTAATCCCATCCACAATTGCATTGTATACCGCCTTATCCTTACAAAATTGTTCTGTGGTTTCTACTAACCACTCAAAATTTACATCGTCATCACTTTTTAGACTCTTAAGCACCGATAATACACGCTTGTAGTCTTCTTCATTCAAATCTTTACGACTGTCCAGTTCTACCTCAAGAGAGTTCTGATTGGGCAGAGCATTGTACTTGTCTACAAATTTCTGTATCTCTTCAAATACGATGCGCTCAGTGCGATCAGAAAAGTAATCTCCCTTAATAAAAGGTAACACCTTACGAGCGTATGGCTCATTGTGTATTAGATTGTTAAGGGCTGTCTGTTCAATTGTTGTCAACTACTGGTTCCTCATTCGTTATGATATCAACTAGGATATCACCAATTAGCTCAAAGAAGTCTTCCTTGAAGTACTCCTGCGGCAAGTCTACATCATCTACAATATCATACTCGAATCGAAAAGGCAAGGCCCCTTCTGGGTTTATATCTTTCTCATCTGGGATAGATACTTTACCATATTTGTAGATAACGCCTGCATATCGACCAGAGGCCTCTGTTAGACCAATAAACGTTTCATCCTCATATTCTGCACCTTCATCAAGGTCTTTGATTTTCTTGAGTACATATCGGTACTTATCTTTAACATCAGACATTTTCTAGCATCCATTCTAAATATAGTTCTTCATGGAGAATAACGTATCCATCGATATCTCCATATGTTTTAATGTGTGTATACACCTCTTTTGGTGCATATAATTCTACTTGGTTCTTCCACCATTCTACAGGCTGTCGAGTAACATGGGCATTTGTGCCATCTGACAACACAGCCTGTGCTTCGTTGTTTGCAATACCAAGATACACGAACCGTTCTGCTCGTGAAAATATCTGGTCAATAATTTCTGGTATCTGGTCTTCTGGTATATGCTCCATCACATCAGTTGACAGAACACCGTGGAATGAACCATCAGGCAGATCATCATGCTCTGGTATTGCAGGGTCATACAATGTAGGAGTGGGCCAGTGCCAATCATTGACCTCATACACATCACCCTTCCCACAACCAAAGTCGAGAAGGGTTTCTGCTTTCGTATCAAAGATTAGATCGTCTATGTGACGTTTGTGAAATTTGAGAGCTCCACCGTTACCGTAATCATTTTGCTCTCTGTGATATTTTTTGTATTCTTCAATCCACCAATTACTTCCTTGGTTCCCCATTGTATAGTCCTTTTTTCCATGTTTCCATATCTACATATGATGGCACATATGGTTTAGGTTTTTTGATTTCGTTAGCCTTTTCTAACTTTTCAATTCTGGATTCAATCCCATCAATTCTTCGATTTTTATCTAGTGAGTCACCAAGGCCTACTAATCCACCCACAACGGTTAATCCAATACAACCGTTAAGTGCGAGAATTGATATACAAAGCAAGCTCACTTTCAGTAAGATCGACATGTTCAATGACCTTTTCATAGTTAATAAGATGTTCATCCGCTATTGCTTCCTTGGATTGACCAAGATATGCTACAGCATAGTGGTTCTCAATCATCCATTCATTTATAGTTGTTTGCCTGTCATTTTTTCCATCGTGTATCTTGAACTTACCCAGTATCCTACCAAACTTACCGGCCTTATCCTTTACCGTAACTAATGTTTGTATGGACCCGACAGGGAGAAATGACTCAATCATGTCCTTTGCAAGATAACCAAATTTCTTCTCAATAGAATCTCTTGTTCTACTCTCTGGCGTATCAATGCCGTGCAACCGAATACGTTCCTTGTGCATCCACATGCCAAACCCAAGGTCAATATCAACATCCACTGTGTCGCCATCCACCACTCTTACGATTTTGCAACTATATTCATACATGGTTACACTCCAAAGCTCTCACCACACCCACATGAACTTGTTTGCACGGGATTTTTCACTGCGAGATAAGAACCCCCCAGCTCTGTTACATAGTCAACCTCACTACCCATGAGATACATTTCTGCTAGTGGATCAACCACCAACACTTCATCAATAGGATCAGACCATTTAACGTCTGGTAAGTCATTTTTAAGACCCCAAACATATTGGAATCCAGAACACCCACCACCCTTAACGCTTAGAGATACATGATCGCCATTCAAAATGACGCTCTTCATGTATTTTTTTGCTTGTTCTGTAAGAGTCAACATATCTGTATTTATGGTTTCGGAGGGTAGTAATCTTCACCCTGTTCCCATAAATTCTTAAAGCAGGGTTTGTCCCATTGCCTCTGCTCTTCCATCATCATGAACATGTCCATGAACTGCGACAGAAGTTCTGACGGCACCTTTTCCTCTGTTCTAGGAACACAGGCTGTACTTGCCACATCACCTTGAACTTCAACAGGAGTCCTCTCTGCCATACACTGTTCCATACTAGGTAAATTAACCTCATATGTCGCACCAGATACCATTGTTATTACCATTAACGCCTTAATCATTATTTTTCTCCAAATTTTTCAATCGTTTTTCCAACCACATCTTAACTGATACGTCATTAGTGGCCGACAACTCTGGCGTTGTGATATCCAACATTTTCAGTTCTGACTCCAGAACTGTCTTAACCAGTATCGACACAGAATCCACTATGCGGCCTCCTTGTACTTGTCGTACCAATATTTAGAAGAATTACGAAGTTCTTCGTTAGCCTCACGAACATACTCAAGCAGATCAGTGATCACACTAGCTTGCTTGATAGCCCAATCATCACCACGATTTGCAATCTGGTCAATGATCTCTTGCACATAATCGATTGACGGGCACGTATTGCCAGGCACAGACGGCGCCTTTGCTTTTGCAACATCAATCTTCTCACGTTTTACACTCACTTTAGGCATTTAACAACTCCTCATTTGTTGTTTCAAAAATTATTCCAAATGGATAGTCTTCATTTGCGCCAAGATGTTCATTCATTGCCTTTAGAAGATAATTATAGTCACCACTCTTCATATCATCCAAGATAACATCTATCTCATCACGATCAATGCCACCGCCTTCCATTTCTGATTCTGCAATGGCAAGCAACATAAATGCATTACCTTCCGGCCCATCCAGATTAACTACCCGATTAGTAAATGTTGGCGTTTCTCGTATCATTAGGCTTTCTCCCAAACTACCGTTTCAGTTCCAAGGAATTTATACTTCGTGTTTCCAACCAGCACCAAATCACCGACACTGGTGCTCCGACAAGTCTTTCCATCAAACATTGGCGTCACTTCTTCGTTGTGCCACCAAGCGTTTTCAATGTTGTTGGTCAACTTGAAAGCTATCTCACACTTGCTCATATCAGTCAAAGTCTTGTCAACCTCAACGAATGCAACAGTAGTAGGTGCCTTTTCAAATGCAGCATGAATAACCGCAACTTTTTCTTTCGTGAACGTCTTCATCAGAGCGTCCGTTTTCTTGTTAGGCATTACAAAATCTCCACAGGTTTGTTCCACTCACCAATCTTGATATCGGTATAATGACTCCGATGAAAATAGTCAGTCATCGCATCATCGTTGTTGAAGTATTTCGGACCCTTCATGGCGTCCAACAGTTTGTTCAGAAACTTCTTGGCAGTCCCATCAAAGAACGTATCAATGTGGTAGACGTTCACATCATTATTGGCAATCTCTTTCGGGGTGAAGAGTCCAGCTGGAATCTTCCGAAGGGTCACAACCAGAGTGCTGTGATGGTCAACCTTGATGGTTCCCTTCACACCGTATTCGGCAAGAACCTTCTTAATCGCAGGAGCGAGGGTCTTCTTGTCTTCTTTGCTTACATATGCCATTTCATTTCTCTCTTTATTTCTCACTATAACTAACTATACCATGTTGAATAGAGTTTGTCAAGCACTAATTTGCACAACCTGACATTAATCCTTCAGTAGCACAGGGGTCTTCGATATACCCCACGATTGCGACACACGCAACCATGATGGCAATAAAAATAATCGTTCTCATAATCAATCTCCTATTTACCTTGGGGTGCCACCGGCATATAAGGCGCCGGTCCAAGCAATAGTATAATCACCATCAAGGATATTCCCACGAGCAAAGTTCCGAGCAGGAGCGTTGTAACCAGCAGGCAACAGAATATCACCCAACTTGAACTTCTTATCGTTATCAACACCGACAACGAAAGCCTTAACACCACCGTCTTTTTGCACGATCTTGATGTATTTCGTACCATACCGAATATCAAATTTGTCAACATACTCGGCGTTCATCTTGGCCGTAGTGTCCGACTTGGTAGGGGGCATGAACTTTGCATAGTCCTCAATCATGGCAGCTTTCATCTTAGAAAGACCAGACAGAACCGACTTAGAAGCGTCTTTTACATAAACAGTCATATCAATAACCTCGTTTGTTTTCTCACTATAATTAATAGTACCATATGGCACAGGGTTTGTCAAGTAAAATCGTGCCTTATAAGTCCTTGAATTCATTGAGAATCCAAATTTTCTTCTTCTTTTTACCAATGGTAAACTCAGAAAACCCCTCTGGAATGGGCTTATTCCACCCATTTTTACGAGCGATATTGACACTAGGGAATGCACCAGCAAGGTGCATGATATGTGCCATGATCCAGTTGTCTTCGATCATCCATGTGGAACCATCTCCACAGTCATCGAAGCCCATCATATCTCTATCTTTAGAGGATACCTTAGGCGACAGGAAGTTGAATTCATTATCCATTTGTGAGTTCACCGTTGGGGCTCCAGATCGTAGCACCCATTTCAAAGAGTTCCAAACCTCGCATGAGTTTGATTTCATCAGTATCAGTTAAGAACACACGAGCCTCAATATCGATGCCAAGAGTAGTGCGTGTATTCATGATGATACCATCACCAAAACCAGTGTCCTTGATCATCTGACCTTCAGCACCCCAGAGGGTTTCCATAAATTCTTTCTCAGTCATCTCTCTTCCTTTTCTCAGTGTATAACTAACTATACCACACGGAAAAGGCTTTGTCAAGTTATTTTTTTGCGTATCTACCAGTTTTAGGTCTTTTTCTACCCATCTTCACATTGAATCCAGAAGAACCCGGCAATCCACCTTTTGGTTTACCAGTTCCACCAGCTTTACCAATATTTCTGCCAGATGGTGCTTTGGTGATGTTTCGTAGCTGCATCTGATTTTCAATCCATGCCTTTGCTGTAGGATTTTTCACTTTTTTCCTAGCTAGACTCCTGATCTGTCTCAACACACTATTAAAGATCGTGCCATCATCTTCTTTTATGTCGTTGTTATCTACGATGACCATGTTGCCCCTAAAGTGCTGGCTGAACTTACCCATGTTACTCTGCACCTGTTTCCATGACTTGGTTGCAACCGAATCTTGAACACTACGTTTACGTTTTGCATTACGTTCAAGTGCAACATCAATAGAGGTGTTGACAAATATCATATGTGTATCGTAACCCAACTGTTTTAACATGACTGACTGTTTTACAATCTTATCATAATCCTTACCAGTGCCATCAATGATAAGTCCGATACGTCCTTCAAGATAACCACCTTCACCTGTGGTAATATCTCCCATTCTAGCTCTGGTCACTTCCTTTGCTCTCTTTCGCAGTTTGTCACGCTCTTCTGCTTCACGCTCTGCCTTTGCAGTTCTCATGTCCATTTCAAGTCCGGCGTCCTTGAGATACTTCTCAAAAATGTCATCAGAGTTGACTATGCGTAATCCAGTTCCACCAGTGGTTTTCCCGACAACGAATGATTTGCCGCTGCCGGGGCCACCAGCGAGGAAAAATGCTTTAAATATATTGGGGTCTTGTAGACCCTCTTGTAATTCGTGGAATGTTCTCATTCTTCCGTCCTATTAACTCTTGTTGTCGCATCAATGCTATCATATATTTATGATCCTCAGAAATTGGTTCAATTCTTCTCTCTTGCGTTTGAAAGGATTGCATCTTCTTGATTCTGTTTTTAGCTTTAGACATTTTCTCTTCCTTTTTCTTATGATATTGGTTAGAGGGTTTCTTTGCCATGATGTTTTGAGTTAATATCTCCTTTCTGGTTAAGGTTTTCGGTTAAGTGCAAGTGACCGTTTTTGGAAACTTTGTTGCGGCTTAACTACGTTAAAGTTGGATGAGGTTGTTTCGTCATACCCAGGCACTTCGCCATAAAAATGTTGATCAGAAAATATTTTACCATCCAGTATAGGTTTGATTTCTACATGATCAGCAGGCTCATGTTCCTTTTCAACGCTGTCTTTGGCAATGGTTACATACATCCTATGTTCTTTATTGCCTTGACTGAAAATGTGGTGAATAGTTTCAACGAGAAACTGGCCCCTGAGAAATTTATCTGCTTTATCATCATCTTCGGTATCGAGTTTTACTTTTGATGTGATGTTAGCAGTTATTATGTCACCAACTCCATATGTAGTCTGGCCAAAAACTTCCATCTCAAATCTTATTCCCATACTTAAATTAGCAAACAGGGAACGTCTTTTTTGAAAAGCAACCTCATGTTTTCTAGGATCAAAAACATATGTAGTTTTCTTTTCTCTGCTGTTGAACACTTCATATTGAGAATTTTTATATACTCCATTGTCATCTTTAATCGTAGAAGTGGGAGCAAGATATTGAACAGGAATGAAGTCTGAAACTCTATTTCCATCGTCATCTATTTCACCACTGTTATAGATGTGAAAATCTTTTTTCTCTCCTTTTGTTGTGTATCTCTGAATTCCTTGTTGGTCTACACTCTTATCATCCAAATAGTTATATTCATTGACTGTGTATTTTTTCTGCACTATGTCATGAGTTATTAAACGAGAGGACAAACCACCAACTGAAAGCGAAGTTATGGAGTCCTGATTTGCTAGAATTTTGTATGACTTGATGGTGCCCAAATCTCTTGTCACCTTTGCATTCAATTTTTGACCGCTCATACCGATTTCGGACGGATCACCAGGCGTACTATTTTCTTCGGTTTCAAAATATTCAAACCGTGAACCCTCGGCATATAAGCTCTGCAATGATCTGAAATGGTATCCCTTGAAATTTTCAAAGAATAAAAATGCAGGCATACCATGTGTAAGAGCAGTGGCATTTCTAGTAAATTGTGATATAATATCAAATGGTTTTCTATTATTTGTTATGACTTGTTTTGTATCATTACATTTCTCAATGTACAAGTCTTTTTTACATTTCAAATCTTTTGTCAACAAAGTCTCAACCATATCATGGTATGTTCCCACAATAGTTTTTGATACTACTGATCTTTGATTGTGTATGATCTCTGACGTAACAAAGCTCATCGTTAATACTTCTGTATCGTTACCCATATAGTTTCGAGCTACCTTGGTAACGTGCAATTGATTTTGATCAAATATTATTTTGTGTTTCGGGTCTTCCAGAGTTGGAGTGGAAATAATTATTGACAAATATTCTTGACCAATGATAGGGCCTTCTGCCGCCAACCCTATAGTATTCATAATGGTCAACTCTCCATATATAGAATTCGCATATATGTCTTCATAGATGCTGACTTCAAGAATTGATTGATGCACTGGTATTGCGTTACCTGTAGAAGTAAAAATTATTGCCTTCTCAATTACAAACTGGCCAGCTTGAGTTAATTTATCCATTGATACTCTCTAAACAACTAATAGTGATTTATATTGTGATATAAATTCTGCAACAAAACCAGGCCCAAGAATTTTAATCTCCCTTCTTTTATCCTGTTCTTTTTCTTCATATTCAAAATTTGTTACAGCAGTGGCTGATCCATATAGTGTGTTGTCCGTGCCAATATTTATAGTCACATCAGTATCACCAGAACTTTGGGAAATCTCATAATGATGCACAGCGTTTACATCATCATATTTGTCATCGACATATGCTTGAAATTGATTGACATTCATTGGCCACTGATGATAACGATCATATATCTCATTAACCAACAGAATAATCCAATGAAGTTCTGCATCATCATATACGTCAAAGGCAATGCTCTCTGGCGTTTCAGTGCCGCCCACCAGATATTTTTCAAACACGGTTAAATTTGATTTGAGTGCTTCTGTTGCACCAATTCTTTTTAGTATATTAGTGACTCTCTGAGTCTCTCCACCAAGTGTATTGGTGTACTCAACTTTAGGAAATGTTTCAAAATACATTTTAATATCCCTGCAACGCTGCTTCTTTCGTTATAATTTCTATTTCATTAAATAACATAGTGATCGTTGTTGATTGTGGTGAAGCACCACGGGCATCTTCTTCATAAGCAGTATATCTGTCACCGCCATACTTAATATCCAAGTCCTTTAAATAACAAGTGGAAATTTTATTCAGATATCCATTCTCTACTGCTGTTCCATCTCGTTTTTGCATAAAGTATTTAATGTCCATAGTGGTTGGTATAGTTAGTGTTCTATCTCTTCCCGCATCTCCAGCACCGGAGAACGTGGCATCGACCCCACCCACTTTGGCGCCAAATGTACCGGCGATGCCTACGACAGCAGCGGCTGATCCAAATGAGTCTGTGTATTTTGGTAACATTGCTATCTTAAACGCATTTACAATCATGAATACTTGGTTAGCTTCTGCTGGACTCTTAGGAATAAATGTAAATTCAAATGTAAAAGACCGTCTTTCTACACCCTCAAACACCAACTCCATCTTATCAGTAACAATCTTTCCTGAACTTAAAAATGTTAATTCTTTCAGTCCTGGCGCAACAGTATTGAGTGCCAGGCCTGCTGCAGCTCCAGCAGCTTTTTGGGCACCTGCGATGACGCTTTTTACCCCACTTGCCCCAGCGGCGGCAAATTCAAAAGACGCAAGATTACCAGCAACATTTGCAACATCTTCTGCTGTCGAAGAAATTGTTGTGTCAGTATATCTATTTTTATATGATACACCTACCGATGGGGGCATATAAAGTGCAATTTGAGTTCCAACACGTTTGGAAGAGCCCCGCAATGCAAAACTTCTGGTCTGGCCGCCAGGCGCATCTTGCTTAACTAATTTACCATTGGTTAAACTATGGAGTTGAAATATAACATAGTGCCCCTGAGCAAAAGCAGAAGTGTCCATTGGGTAGGCAAGCATATCTGTACCAAATCTTAGTCGTGCTGCTGCTTCAGCTGCTGTGCTGTTTTTGTTCGATGTTGATTGTGTTGCTGACGAATTCTTCGCAATAAATTTAGCTAATTCACCCATGCTTTGTTTCCCATCTAAATATAGTCTATAAAGGTATTTATACATCATGGCATACAAAGGACGATACACACCACAAAATCCCCAAAAATATAGGGGCGATCCATCAAAAATTATTTATCGTTCTCTTTGGGAACGCAAGTTTATGACATATTGTGATCAGAGCAATTCTATTGTTGAATGGGGCAGCGAAGAAGTAATTATACCTTATGTCTCGCCTTGGGATGGCCGAGTGCATCGTTACTTTCCAGACTTCTATATAAAAGTCAAGCAGCATGACAACAAGACAAAAAAATACATCATTGAAGTTAAACCAAAGAAACAATGCAGTCCACCAGACCCCAAACCCGCAAGAAAAACTAAGCGTTGGTTCTCTGAAGTCAAAACATGGGGAGTCAATGAAGCCAAATGGAAGTCAGCAAATTCTTGGTGTTTGGATAATGGCATGGAATTTAAAATACTGACTGAAGATGATTTAGGTATTCGTTATAAATAAGGGTATGGCAAATAGCGATTACATACAGGGCGTAATAGACGCAGCAAAAGGTAAACCATACTCGACAGATTGGTATCGGGAAAAGATCAAGGAATTTGGTCAACCCGGCCGATTAGACCTCATTAGAGATGGTAAACGAAACGCATCACCGTTTGGTGGGACGTTGAATATGTTTGTGTATGGACCTAAACATAAAAAGAAATTACCATATTATGATTCATTCCCACTGGTGTTGCCTATAGAAAACTATCCAGACGGATTTCTTGGATTAAATTTTCATTATCTACCAATACCTCTAAGAATGAAATTATTGGATAAGATGTTGGATTCTGATTTACAGACAAGTTATAATGCTATCAAGGGAGTTAGACTAGTTAGACCAACGATACACAGATACTTGGCTGGATATACGAAATCACAATTTCGTAAGATTGAGGAAGATGAATTAGTTGTAGCAACATTGCTCCCTGTTCACAATTTCAAAAAATCCTCTGCTAAGGCAGTTTGGGCAGATTCAAGGAAAATGATCTGATGGCAGAAGTAGACGAAAAAAGGCAATCTCTTATTGATTCGGCATTTGACACACCTGATGAAAAGTTTCAGCAGTTCCCAACGGGTCGCCCCGTGATTGGCGAAACAGCGGATGCAAACGGGTTGCCAAAAAGTCAACAAAACCATGCGTTAAATCAACTAAGGTCTGAACTGGTAAGCGGGGGTTTACCACAGTCTAACAGATTTCAGTTGAACATTAATCCACCGGCATCTCTAACAACCCAAGGGAGTTCGATATTGCGAAGTATAATGATACGAACAGTTTCAGTAGACTTGCCCGGCAATACACTAGATACAATTCCAGATAATAACATATATGGACCAAACAGAAATATTGTACAAGGAATAAGTTATGCTGACTCTATTGATGCTAAATTTCTGATGGATGAAGATTTTGAGGTGCATCAATACTTTCAGGCTTGGCAGAGATTGATGTATGATGACAAAACATGGAACTTGAGATATTACAATGATTATGCTTCGGGAACTATGGACATTTTTATTTTAAACAGAGAACACCGGCCAACAGCAGCATTTAGATTATGGGAAGTATACCCATCCACTATTGGTGCGATATCTCTTGATATGGGAACCAAAACTCCTATAAATGAATTTACTGTATCTTTTAATTTTAGATTTTGGTCTGATATTGGAAGATATGGAACTAAGCAACCAACAGAAGTAGCTGCTAGAACCAGTTCTACTTTAAATGAACAGATATTAGACGGTCTGCCGATACGACAAGTTCCAATTTCTCGTGCATAAGCGCCGGTGCTGGAGATTGATTAAACTAACTGATTTGATAAGGAGAAAATACTATGGCTTTGCCAAAACTTGAAACACCCACCTATATGATGGAAAGACCCTCAACAGGGAATGAAATTAAATACCGACCATTTCTGGTCAAAGAAGAAAAAATTCTTCTTTTAGCAATGGAGGAAAACACCGCAGCTGCAACTCATCAAGCAGTTCTTGATTTAGTCAATGCTTGCACTTTTGGAGAAATTGGTGCTAAGACTGATCCAATGTTTGATATTGAATATGCTTTCTTGAAGATTAGGCAGAAGTCGATTTCTGAAACGGTAACTGTTAATCTACTCTGTCCAGATGATAATGAAACTTATGTTGAGGCAGAGATTGACCTTGAAGAAGTCAACATTATGTTGGATGAGGACCATAATACAGAATGCACTCTTGGTAAAGATGCTAACGGAAACGATTGCAGTATTACAATGAATTATCCAAGTGTTGAAGCTACCCTACGAGCTAGTGATGAGACAAGCAGTGTGGAAAGAATTTTTTATGTGCTTAAAAGTTGTGTAGATACAATTAAGTTTGGTGATGATATTTACAACGTTGTTGACATATCCAATGAAGAACTTGATGAGTTTGTAGATAGTCTTACACAAGATCAGTTTACAACATTGCAAGAGTTTTTTGAAACGATGCCTAAATTGAGACATAAGGTAGAAATTACTAATCCGAATACAAAAGTAAAATCCACAGTTACTTTGGAGGGGCTATCAGATTTTTTAGACTAACTCTTTCTCATAACACTCTGGCGGCGTACTTTAGAATTAACTTTGGAATGATGCAACATCATAAGTACAGTCTAACAGAGATTGAAAATATGATACCTTGGGAAAGAGACATTTACGTTTCATTATTAACACAGTGGCTAAAGGAAGAAAAAGAGAGAATAGAGAAACAGAATAGGAGTTAATATCGTGGTTCAAAAGAAATTACAATCAGAATCGCAATATAATGAATATGACTTGGATGGAGATGGTGTAGTGAGTGACAAAGAACTTGAAGTTGTTACAAAAATGCATGAAGCAGAGGCAGCAGAGGAAAAAGCAGATGCTCAAAGACGCATGGCTTGGATATCTATGGCGGCAATGATTATATTCACCGTCATCGTTATGATTCCGGGAATTATTCCAGAAACCAGATTGAAACTCCTAAGCGACTTATCTGCTCTGTTCTACATTGGCATGGCCGGTGTAGTAGGTGCATATATGGGCATGACCGCATACATGAGTAGGAAGTAGTCAGATGGCAAAAGACCCATTAACAGACGCAGCAAGAGAGTTCAGAGATGCTACAAGAGCTCTGAAAAATAATGCTATTCGAGAGGAAGATAATATTTTTCTCCGTGATGCCCTTCTGTTCAAAGAAAAGTCGCTGCTAGCAATTGAGGAGAGTTTTCTTGGAAAACAGGGTATAAAACAAGTTATTGAGTTTATTCAGCTTAAGAAACAAGAGAGACAACTCAAAAAATCAATGGGAATTGAAGTCGGTTTTAAGAACCTGTTCGACAGGTTTAAGGACAAAGAAAACTTTGATAAAAAGAGGCAGTTCAAAGAAAACAAAAAAAACGAAAAACAGAGAAAAAAAGAAGTAGCCAACGCAAAACAAAATAAAGCAATTCAAGATGCCGAAGAAAAATTCTTAATATCAACTATGGGGAATGAAGAAGGCCGGAAAGAAATTGAAAAAAGAAGAAATCTTGATATAGAGCGGTCCGAAGGTGAAAGAACGAATGCGGCCGGGGAAAAAATTAAGCGAGATGAGAGAACGTTCGAACGAGACATGATCCTTGCTTTTGACGAAAAAGAGCAAATGGACCTTGAGGCTGCTGACAGGAAGAAGAAGAGAGAAGAAGAGGAGAAATTAGCGAAAGAAGAAGAGGGTAAAATAAACTCTCTGACTGAAGCTGCACAAACTATTGAAGCATCGTTTGTAAAATTGGCAGATAGTTTACAAACGATTATTGGTGCTTCTGGTGCTTCTGGTGAAGGTGGTCCGGGCGGCGATGATGCGTTAGCCGCTGAACAAATGGGCGTGGGTGCTTCTAGTGAAGTTGGTCCGGCCCCCACTACTGACGATGGCGATGCTTTGGTCGTTAATGCCACGCCTGAAGGTGGAAATGGTAACGACACTCTAATTGCAGCTGCAAACTCCATCACGGCCGAACTCCAAATGATGAGAGCCGAACAAAGTGGAGAGGGTGAATCTCCAGCAGAACGAGATAAAGCAAAAGCAGAAGCAGCAGAAGCTTCAGCCAAACAACTTGATCTATTGCAAAAGATTGCCGATAATATATCTGGCGGCGGAGCTGGTGGCGGTGGTTCAACTGGTTCTGGTGACGGCGGTGGCGGAATGCTTGCAAAACTTGGCGGGGGTATTGGAGCACTTGGTAAAGGCATTGGTGTATTTCTCAAGTCGGTTGGTAGTGGTGCAGGGAAACTTATTACGTCAATAGCAAAAGGATTTGCTGCATTAGGGAAAGCGTTAGGTCCAATCGGTAAAGGTATCGGAAGGGCAATAGCAGGGATTCTAAAAGGATTTGCAAAAGGAGTAATGGCATTTGCAAACCCAATCGTCATTGCTGGTTTAGCTGTATTCACTCTTGGAATGATTGGTTTGGGTGCAGCACTAAGACTTGCAGCGCCTGCATTTGAAGCACTTGCTCCTGTCATGATTAAGATTGCTGATATTATTGGCAACGTCCTCATGAAGGTCATTGAAGAATTCGCACCTGTCTTGATTAAGATTGCTGATGTTATTGGTAACGTCTTCATCGCTGCTATTGAAGCAATACCAGCGATATTAAGAGAAATAGGTGGTATTATAACATCAGTTGGTGGCGCAATAAGTGATGTCATTGACAGTATTGGCAACTCCATTAGGAAAGTTGGAGAAGGTATTAAGGAAGTTCTTAATGGTATTTCTGGTGTTATTGTGGCAATCGGTGATACAATATCAGGCGTGATAACCTCTGTAGCAGAGGGTATTGCAACCGTGGTGAACGCTGTTAGAGGTGACGCTAAAGCAGAGGCAGAAGCGCAGATTGCTGTGCTCAACGCACAAACCGAATCAATTCAGAAACTTTCTAAAATTGATCCTGGCACCATGGCGGCAACAGCGTCAGGTATCGAATCGATTAAAGAAGCGCTTGATGGTCTTGGTAGTCCAGGCCTATTTGGTGCGTTGGGTAAAATGCTTGGCGGCGGTGGTCCGATTTCAGAGTTGTTAGAACTTGCCAAAAACTCTCAAGGTATCACAGACGCATCCACTGCTATTAACGAATTTGTTAAAAATGCAAAACTCTTTGAGAAGGGAGTTGATATTGATGACAGTGTAATTGAGGGTATTGAAAAGGTAGTCAAAGCATTGGGTAGTGGTAATCCAGCTGGATTGTCAGCATTTGATAAAGCGATAAATTCCATCAATGGACTTGATGCATCTAAAATATCACTTCTTCAAGGTATTAAAATTCCAGAAATTACACCTCAAACCGCTGCAGAATATGAAAAAGTATTCAATGCAATGCAGAAAAATCAACCTGATCTTATAGACAAAGTTAGCTCTACTCTTGGTAGATTTTTTGGAAGATCACCCAGAGAAGCTAGAGCGCAGCGTCCACAACGTGGCGCACCGAAAGCCAGATCAAGATATGACGAAAGAGGTATGAGGACGGACGATCCAAATTATTGGAAAGACCAATTGGAAGTGGGGCCTGATGGCGCAATTGCGTTGAAATCTGCAGCAAAAGATGTTTCTAAAATGACCAACGCAGAATTTAAAAAACAAAATCCAAGAGAGCAAAGACGGACATCAGCTGATCCCGACAACATGGGCATGGTACGCCAGCAGCAACGGATAAACCAGCGAGCTCTGGAGATTTCAGCAAACCCACCAACAGCTGCCGGTTCAATGGGCGGTGGCGGCGGTAGTAATGTTTCTATATCGGCACCAACAACAAACTCAAGTCAATCCCATTCAAGTAGTCCGATAACTAATAGACCCAGCAACCCTGCTCTAGAAAGAATGAGAAGTTCCGTAAACTTCTAATGTAAAAACCCCCCACTGAATAATCAGTGAGGGGCTCTTAAAGGATAAAGACCAAGGCAATCAGGTCTGATTATCCTTCATCTGCCAACTTCTCAAAATATGACATAGCGTCATCATCATCATCTTCTGCTGATACGGACACTGTTGGTGCCGGTGTTTCTTTAGTATCAACTGATACCGTAGCAGTTGGTTCGTCTTCCATCAGCGTCTGCACTGTAGTATTTGCAGCAACTGTGCCGGAGAGAACCATGTCCAGACGAGTCTTCAGCTCATCGTAGGACTTGAAGTTGGAGGCAGCAGTAAACTCATTAAGAGAATACTGTTTCTTATAGATGCCTTCCAGAACATCATCGTCTTCAGAGAGAGCAGATACACTCTCAAATTCAGACTTATCATAGTTCCAGTAACCATCTACCTTACGAAGCTTCAACTTGAAGTTCGCACCGTTCCAGAAGTCAAACGGATTGATAGGAGACTCGTCCTCAAAGGCAGGCTGCATTGCTTCCATCACCTTATCGAAAATCTTCTTACCGAAACGGTATAGAAAGACTCCACCCTCATTTTGAGGATTGGCCGAATCACTGACCACATAGATGTTGGCGAAGTATTGCAACTTGCGCTTCTGTTTACGGGCAGTCTCCTTGTCCGATTCTACACCAGAGTTCCAGAGTTTGGAATTGTACTCCGATACAGGATCGTTGTTGCCGAGAGTGGTAAGAGAGTTTTCAATATACCACTGGCCAGTTGGTCCTTGGAACGCATGGTTCCAGACCTTGGCCCAAGGAAGGTCTTCACCTTCACATGACGGAAGGAAACGAATGACAGCATATCCGTTGCCGGACTTATCCATCGTAGGTTTCCAGAGTCGCTCGTCCACATAGGACTTCTTCTCTTGTGGGGCAGATTCTTTCTGGGCAGCGCCCAACAGTGAATCAAGACTGTTTTGCTTTTTCATTGTAGCGAATGACATCTTATGTCTCCTTATGTTTTCGTATGTTATCGTATGTCGATTTTATAATAGTAACACAATGGGGTATAATAGTCAATACCCCTTTGTATTTATTCTTCCAGTAAAAGGCCGTTTTTATGAACTCCATCTTTGAATCCATCTTTGTCAAATCCCTCATCAGCATAAGCAGCGACCTTTTCTTCTCTTGGAATATTAGATTGTTTTTGTGCTACCACCAAATCTTGATAGGATTCAGATTTGTAATAGTCACCCTTACCCGCAAGTTCCCAAACAGCTGCGGTTCTCTTGTGGGCTTCTACTTGGGACTTTTTAAGTCCCTTACTCTTTCCACTTTTCAGTGCTAGTTCTGGTCTTTTTGGCATAATTTCTCCTTATTTGTAATCATTCAATAGTAACTCTTTACAGAACTCTTCTTTTGTCAAGTATATAATATTACCATGTTCTTTAGTTTTTGTCAATGACCTATTGCAGTCTACCCAATAAAAAGTTATATTTTTATACTTATCAAAGAGCTCGTTCATTTGATTTGTCCAGTTTATAGGATTGAACCCCTTTGCAGTAGCAGGCAAATAGTTGTCTGTCCCTTTGTATATATTATTGAGTGGTTCATCATATGAGCTCAAATCGTATCCCAATATATAAATCTCTTTTGCATCATGTTCATGACATGCTAGCAACAAAGCCATATTACCAGTTGATAGGACAGAATTGCCAACGTCTGTAATGTTGTCATTCTCATTTACATAGGTAATCCAAATGCCAACATCCTTTTCCATCTTGAGTTTGAGGTCATTCATATCAAGATGGGGGAATTGTTTTATTGCAGCCTCAACCTTTTCATGAAGAGTAGCAGGGTCTTTGCCCGATATAACACATTGATCAGTTCTGTTTTTACTCTTATGAATAAATGTCTCTGGTATATCAAATCCCATGAGCATCATATCAGCGACTTCTGATGGAACAATGGTCCAGTTAGAAAAATAACATTTGCCTTTATAACCAGAGTCATATATCTCCTGTTGCATTGCATAATCCATAGCAACAAGATTATCTGGAGTAGCATCACGGTAAACGGCATTGCAACCCCATGTCCTAATATCAGCCCATTTAGTATCTGGGTTATACCAAGACCTAGACTCACCGTTGCCTATAACAACAGCTTTCACTTACTCATCCTTCGGTCAATCTTACCAGACGCACCATCAGTGCTTACCGTGTAGCTTACAGACGCATCATCTAACCAACGTTCATTCTTTACAAAGTCAAGCTTGTATGCGTCACGCTCTGACAGGTTTGCAAGTACGTTGAATGCAAGGCTGATCCTTGATTCATCTGTGACATTCTGTGAGAACCCATGAAACAGGTACGAGTTGAACATGATCAATGAACCTTGCGTACAGGGCATAGCAATCTTATTGGTAAAGTTTGCATTTGCTTTACTGTAGTGCTTCCTCAGTGAGAAAAACGGATCACTATTTGACGGCATCTTCTCAAACACCAGAGGCGGATGCTGTGGACTAGACTTGACATAATACACACCACTGATAAGAGAATTGCCGTGATTGTGCATACTCTGTTGACTGCCTGGGTCTGCACTGTTCAACCAACTCTCATGAATCCAGAAATCACGATGATCCAGAGTCATCACATTGTCAAGATAATCTTTGGTACACTCATAGAACCATGTCCTTAGATCAGCAAGGCCTTCATGATCAATGATGTTAGGAGTATCCTTGAACTGTGTTGTATCGGGATTTGCAACTGCTTGTTGATTAAATTCAAACTCATCCATAGAAGGGACTTCTGGTGGATTAGGATTTTGATATATCTTCAGTACACCAGCTGGGAAAATAGGAATTTCAGTCATTATGTAGTTCTCCGATCAAAGGAAATATTCTCGCAATTTCCACCGCACAGGATTTTGCAATATCCATATGTTCTTTCTGTGTGCCGTTAGCACTCCTTAGTTCTATGTAGTGAACCCAACTGCGAAGGGTTCCATTCATATACATTCGAGATACAGTGTTACCCTCTGGTAATACTGCACGGGCCTGTTCTTTTGCAATGCCATTCCTAATTGCCCACTCATATGCTTCTTTTGCAGCATCAATAAGTGCGTTTTGTTTAGAGTTCCACGCATGATGCAATTCACTTTCGCTGTCAAGTTCCACACTGTTCTGACGATTCTTAGTGTCTTGCAGTCTTGCTTCACGAGTCACAAAATCCAAGTCTTTTGTCGGGTCAGCATATCGCTGACTAAACTCTTGAAATGAAAACGAGCGATGACGCAATATCTGTCTCGCAATATCTCTGGTTGTCTCAATTTCAAGACAAGCACTGGCCATTTCTAGTGGCGACCAGTGCTTGTGCTTGATCAAATATTTGATGAGTTTTTTGGCTGTGTCAGAATTATTTTGATTATCTGGATTTGATACTCTGGCACAATATGCAATAAGGTCTTGAACATCATCTACACCAATAACTCTGTCTGGCTTTGAATAAGAAATCAAACGAACTTTCATTATTTGGTAACGTCCTCATATTTTGTGTTGTGACTTCTTCTTATATTATTGAGTTCAGCCGCAGTTACCTTCTCTTTGAAAATATTATCTATTATTTTTTTAAACCATTTAAACATAACTTTTTCTCCAAAAGTGGTGCCGATGAGAAGACTCGAACTCCTGACCTACTGATTACAAATCAGTTGCTCTACCAACTGAGCTACACCGGCACTCAACATTTATCGCCGATTACGATTTGGGCGATAACCTTTCGGCCAACTAGGTTGGCGGGAAGCGAGTTTCTTAACTCGTTCACCCAACTCTTCATTGGCTTTCACCAATTCAGCGTTCTCATAACCAAGCGCCTTAACTTGGTTTTCCAGTTCCACCACCTTAGAGGCGAAGAAACCTTCTTCACGGACAGTAGGATTACCATCCAAATGCACTGTTACTTCCATTTGAAGTCTCCATTGCAAGGGTTGCTGCCATCAGTCCTGACAGTTGAACATAGTATATATTACTACAAACCAACATAAAAGTCAAGTGCCTATAGAGGTAATTGGGCACATTTTGGTAAATAATTTAATTCTCTTGCGTTTGCTTCGATTTTTTCTTTTAGTGATTTTGAAATTAGAGGGCGCAATGAATCAGGCTCAAGACCTTCTTTCTCACAATACCACAATACGGCATCCATATGAGTTATACTTTTCTCAAGAGCAATCTCTTCTATTTTGAGGGAAAATGTTTTAGATGTATTTAAAGGCATAATTTACTTTCATAATAATTAAGTTGGGGGGTTAACCATGACCCCCCACGGGTGTATTACGGCACCACCCGAATGTATTACGGCATTACCCGATAGACACTAATTAATGACCTGTCTATCAGTCATCAGGCATTACGCTGTGCGTAGTGCCTTGTAACCAGCTGCAACTACCGCCTTGGTAGGTGTTCCAATCATATACTTACGGTATGTCTCTCCATCAAAAGACGATACACGATTGTTCAGATAAATCGAAAGACCTTCTGAACGAAGTTTACTGATAACAGCACGAACATTTTTCACACCATAGCGTGACGAAATCTGTTTTGCGGTTAGTTCTGCACCATTAATAAGTGCGGCTGCGACCTTTGCGGTCTGGGTAGTAGTAGTCATAATCTAATAATCTCCTTATCATGACAAATAGGATAAAAGTATTTCATCCTTTAAAGTGGTAGGTTATTCTGTTGCTAAGGAACCTACCGAAACTCCATTAACATTTACTGCTTAAGCAGCAAGTGCCATAGGTGCAAAGTTATCGTTTGCGTTTGCTTTAGTGACCTATAAGGTGGTCAATCCACAGTTCTCCACTTCTCTAATCAACACCTGTCGATCCTGTTTCGCCCCCATCATAAACACTTGGGTTTCACCGCCTTGGCCAGGGAACTTATTTTCGATGCCAAGTGTTTATGGTGGAGGCGTTGGGTACTGCCCCCAAGTCCAGTCTGCCTTTCAATCTGTCTCATCAAACTGTATCTTATTTATACCATGCTGGGGGGTATTTGTCAATACCCTAAATGATAATTTTTAAATTAAATTCTCTGACCTTTAATTTTCTCGACAAATTTACCGTTTGCAAGGGCCCAACCCAAAAAGTTTCGATCTGCATTACCAACTCCCAAAACAACACTTTCTCGTTCTACATGATCTTTATAGTGAACTAATGCCTTTATCACTATAAACATTGCAGGCATTGGAAAAGCTACACACACACCCTCAACAATTGATTGGTTCATTTGCATCAAAACCTCTCTTTCAGATTTGATATCTGCATTGACAATTTCGATAATTGTGTCTTCATCTTTACAGATTACCCCTACTTGAATTAAATCACCATCCGACCATTCTCTACTATTCTCTGCTGCAGCACTATTAACGCAAACCAAACTGATAAATACGCTTAACAGGGCTATCATTAGATACTTCATTTTTCTTTCTCCATTCATCAATGGTTTCAACGAGAGGTTCAAGATAATCATATTTTTGTTTTACAAATTCTTGAACGGTGCCGTCTTCTGTGACCACAAGAATAACAACTTGATCAATAATTATTCCTGTTCTCTCACCAAACATCTCAGCGTAAGCAGAACCTTGTATATAGTAGTTTTCATTCCATGCATCTGAACGTTCTTTAGTTGACGTTTTGAAGTCGATAATTGATAACTTATCTTTGTAGACAGCGATGCAATCAACTCGGCCTGCTACCTTGTATTTATCACTGTAGAGTCCTGCTTCTTGTGCATATATGTGGTCAATATGACACAGTGCTTTTTCTTTCAACTGATTGAATAAACACATAGGAAGGAAGTGTTTTTCATGTTCCTTCCACTTATCAGGCCAATCAATGTGCATATTATTGAGGTAATCCTCACACATATGATGAACCTTTGTGCCTCTTGCAGCAGCAGTTCTTGCGATATGGTTTGCAACGTCCTCACCAACACGCTTACGCCATTCAAACAATCCTTTCTTATTACGGACTGATAAAACAGTGGTGATGGATGGGTACTTGTTACCATCTGGTGTTTCGTATAGACGAACACCGTCTGTAGTCTTTGCCTTAATCTCTGGTAGGGAAACAGGGGCATGTTTAAACATTTTATTTTCCATTATATTAATACACTCGTTGATGATGGGCTATAGTGTGGACTAGGAATTGTCTGTAACCTAGCAAATCTGTCATATGTACGAAGTTCGACTTCAGTTATAGACATTGTTCTGCCTTGTTGATCCACTTGTTCAGTTCTGTAAATATGTGAAAACCCATTTGCAGATTGCAGAGGTATTGTTACAGCTGAATACAATGGGTATAATGATGATACTGCCCCAATTGGCGCAATGGCACTAACTGACATTTCTCATCCTATCTACTAAACGCTCTGCTCTTGGACCGACCTGACGATACCATCTCGAATCGACCATCTCATCTGCTGCGGCATCCCAATCTTTTGAATCCACTCCACGCTTCATTCCAGCAAATTTAGACAGTCTTGGACGACCAAGATTGAACATCATGTTCGCAATTATTTGTTGAGCTTCTTCCGGCAAGCTGCTGAAGTCTGGATAAAGGATATCGCAGTCTTGCAATACTCCTTGGACATCCGACTCGAAGGCTTCAGTGACTCGATCAGAAGAAACGGTGGTGCCCAAACCTTGTCCCTGTTCTGGGTCAGATTCCGTAACCAAATGACCGATACCAAAAGTAGCATAACCAAGGTGATCGTTATAAATCTCGTATACGCATCCTTCATCAATTTTCAACTGCTCTCTAAGTTTGTCGATATTCATATTTATTCTCCTTTGGGTGATGGGGTAAGTTTATGTGTCGTTACAGGACGTAAACTTTTTTCCCAATCCACTATTAAATTACCAACTGCCATAATTCTCTCATGGTCACAATTATGTTCTGGAACTGAATGATACAACCATGCAGGCCAGAGGATTAGTTGACTCTCTTGTGGTTCTACTTGTGTAAAAGACTGTGAATAATATGCATCTGGAAAAACCAGAGGAGCACATTTTTCACACCCCCTGACACAATATGTAAAACTCCAAGTATGAGGCCAGTGTTGATGTGATTTAGTAAATTGACCTTTATTATATATCAACCCCCAAGAATCAGCCACATTATAATCATACTGTCTAGGATCACCAGACTCATTTGTTGCATTTGCCAGAGGGATTGTCTTAGCAAGACTGATAACCAACTCACCTAATTTCTTGAATGAATCATAATTATCATGCATATCCCACCGTGTCATATGACACTTAGCAGCAGTCTTATGGTTTAGTCGATCACCAGCGTCACGGATATCATTTTCTAATGAATCATTAAACTTTTCAATATTGGTTCCCTGTAACGTCTTAACTTTTACAGGAGATTTCATTTTAAACTCTGGCCAACCCTCTTGGGTAGGCTTCACATATATGTTATTCAACACCTATACCCATCTTGATTTTGTTAATGAGATAACTTCGTACAAATCCAGACCTGACAATATCGCCAATGTTGAACTCTGTACAATTAAACTCTTCCATCTCTTCTAGGATTCTCAGGAAGTCATGCAAACCATTTCTCTCATTAGTCTTCTGTAAATCTGACTGGCCAAAGTCTCCACAAAATACAATCTTAGAATCTTGTCCTACCCTAGTGATAATCGTATCCAATTCATGAAAATTCATATTCTGACATTCATCTACTATAATGATACTGTTATCAAATGTCAATCCCCTTAGAAAAGAAGTTGATAGGAAATACAACGAACCTTGCGCTTTGAGTCTATCGTATAGGTTATTGAACGATTGCTCATTAGGCATCTGAAACATGAAACGAACCATGTTCTGATACGGAACCTGATACAACGCAGCCTTATCTTCTTCATCGCCTGGCAGAAATCCAATCTCCCGTGTTGGGATAAGAGAGCGAACCAGAATTACTTTATCTGCTGGGTTCTTCAAGTCCAACACATCTTGCAGGGCAAGATACAACGAAACAAACGTTTTACCTGTGCCAGCAGAACCAAACAAAAACTGGTTCTTGTCCTTCTTCCAAGTATCAAAAACAGTCTTTTGATTCTCAGTGATTGGTTTAACGTCAACAAGACTTGATGTGCTGATTTCTTTACTAACTTTTTTAGATGCCATTTATTTTCTCGCCTTATGTTTCTTGTAGATGTTTTCTGCCTGAAGGCGTTTAGTGCTCTTACCACTACCATACTTATCGGCCATGGGAGAGTCTGGATGCTTAGACGCAATATGACTCATAACATCATTGAATCCAGAATCATTCTTGGGCCCAACACCCATCATATGATCACCAACCATAGCTGGTGCCTTACCATGCCACACTCTTACTACCTGTGGGTTATTCTTCATGTATTCATCATATTCAGCAAGAGGTATATTCTCATCATATTCTACACCCGCTTCTTCATTAAAAAATGTATATGTCGGCATTAAAATTCAAACTCCATTTGTCCATCACTCTTACGCTCATAAAAAGAAAGTGCGATTCTTAGTTCCTTGATTTTCACATATGAATTCTGCAAACTTTCTTGCAGCTGTGAAACTTCTTTTTTTAGAATATCAACTTCTGTGAATATTCTGTGTTTTTCAGTATCGTCTAACTTGAGGTGAAGTGAATTATGCATTACTTGTTCCTCTCTAAGCCTGCGCCCCATGTAGTCCCAATAACCCTCTCGCTGCATCGTATTTCTCCACAAAAAATACAGGGGTTTCTCGTTTAGTCCACTTTGCAAAACCAGATTTCTCTAGTATATAGTAGTTCTGATATGCGAGAACTGTGTCCTCACCTTTACAGTAGTCAGGCATACACTGGGGTGGCTCAGTTAACTCACCATCACCGATTTGGTCTGGCGCATTGCACAATGGATCAATTAGGCGCTCTGTGGCATGTTTCTTACCATAACGATGTGTATACTCTTTCATAAGAGCGCACATGTGTTGCCACAACCAATCATAGTTATCCTCAGCTGAACGAACCCAAATGGTGCTAGGATGGTTCTTATGAGCCATCTTGTACAAACCCATCTTGTCAGCATACTCATCACCATCACAAACACGATGCGCTGTAGAGAGCATCTGTGCGCTCTCTAGTATCATTTTGACCACATGCTTGTCACACATCATCTGTGCGGCAACTACAGGGTCACGGTCTAGATAGAAGATATTCATTTCATTTCCTCAATTGTGTCCATAACAGCGTTCATTATTCCTCTTCCTCTTCCTCATCTTCTAAACACTCCTTAACTTTCTCTATAAGATTATCATATCTGGCATAACAACCACCTACCCATTCGCCATCTTCAAACTCACGAATATCAAGATTACCGCCTGGCCTAGTTTGTCCATCAATAGACAATTCACCATTCTCCATTAACGATATTTCAATATGTTTCATTTCTTCTCCCATTTATAAAAGATGTGATCACCAATCTCTGTAGTTCTTGTCTTGGTTTTTGCCCAAGATGGTTTGACATAATCAGCATGGTAATGTGTAGCACCATCAGTTATATCAACGAACTGTATATCATTATGCATGATTAGCTTAGATAAGTCAAGTACCTTTTTCCAAACTTTATCATTTTTAGGTTCGTCAGATAATCCATCACAATACCAACTAAATTGACATTTATTTCTGATGGGATAAAAAGTGTCATCTTTTCTCCAACTCTCTTTCGTTGGTCCTTGATATATCACCTCACATACAGAATTTGGAAAACGACTATCGTTAACTCTGTTCAGTACGACAGCAGACACAGCAAGTTGCCCGGCCGTGCCTTGACTCCGTGCTTCATAGTACATATTTTTTGCAAGACACTCTACAGATTCACCGACCAACCTATCTTCAGGCGGCGGTCCAGCAGTCGGCGTTGCAATTCCAATTAGTAGTATTGCAGCAGCAGCTAGTGTTTCATTCATATCCCATTTCTTCCATAAACTTTTTAGTCAACGGACCCTGCATCTTGTAAGCCTCAACTTCCCAAGGTTGTTTCTCATATGCAGTATCGCCATAGTTGCGATATTTACCGTCCTTACATTTCCAGAGTTTCTTATAACCACCCCGAAACTTATCCTTGATTCGACCAGTGGCACCCTGCCAAACATGAACCATTTCATGCATGATGCACTCAATGAACTCTTCCTTATCAACCGCACGGCTCAAACGATGATCAATCTCAATCGTGAAGTCACGGTCATCATCACCTTGATAACAGAACCCTTGGGCACCATCCTCAAAAGTCTTAGTGAACTTAACATCAATATCCAGAACACGATGGCGAGGTAAAAGCATATCCATGCACCACCAGACAATTTCATCTGCCAGTTCACGGTCTTTTTTCAAACCACCTGTAATTTCGATACCAATCATAGGAACCTCTTGTTTCTCAACACTATATACATTATCGCATATTGGGATGATATTGTCAAGGGAAATCGTAGCATCTAAGTCATTGATTCATAAGGATTATGAAAAAAGTTAGAATCTTTGTTCATGGCCGGGTAGGACTTCAGTCGGTTCTGGTTGCATATATTCCTCAGTCCAACCAAACGCCTCCTTAACCACTGCATCAGACAATCCCTTGTATTTCCTATGGAGCGCACCATCCTTGGCAGCAATAACAATTTCTGCTTCCTCTTCGGATAGACCTTCGAGCAACTGGATAAACATATTCTCACGGCGTAGGGCCGTAAGTTTAGGATTGCCTCCCTTGATGAAGTGAAACAGGAGTCGTGACTCATGTGTCAAATTCGTATGTTCTGTCCCTTCGGGAGCATCATTTTTTGTATATGGAACATCACCCTCTGGCAGTTCCCATTCGATAGATGGATCAAATGATGCTTTGATAATCATCCTTAGAGGGGGCGTATCGTTTTCCCTCAAAATTTTAATCTTCTGGTCTTTGGTTTTAGCTTTGGCAACTTTACCCAAAACTTCTGAAATAAGCGGTGTCATATTAAAAATCTCCTATTGATTCCATGAGATTTCTCAATCTCTTTTCTATAAAGTAATTTAGTAGTTTACTACGATCTCCTTCTGGAGCTTCTTGATAAGCTTTTAGGCATTCCAAATACAGTTCCTTTGGGGATTCCTTCAGATCAATCAATTTCTTGTTTCTCTGGTAATTTCTTCTCACCTCATCATTTGGTAAAAATTGCTCGCACATGGGGCCTGCCCACTCTGCAATTTTCTTCTTACCTAATGGCTTCTGTCTTAGTCCATCAGTAAATGTATTGTCTACGGAAAGAACGTTTGGAACACCATCACTAACATCACCCTTCAAAATGTGTTCATATAGATACTCATCTGGATCAATCCCATTCACAAATTTCTTAGTGATAGGACTGTATTGTGTAACGTTCTTATACTTATGCAGTTGAATAAAGTCCTTATCTCCCGACAAGATCATTGTCTTGCCATTGTCAAATTCCAACTCAAGGCACAATGCAGCAATGATATCATCTGCCTCTGCACCATAGACCTCAAGAACCTTGTAGGGAAAGAACTCAATCAGTTCAGCCTTGATATTATTAAGGCACTCAAAGATAGCATCCCAATCATGACCAGAACTTTCTCTGGTTTTTTTACGGTTGTTTTTGTATTGGGGGAAATAGTCTCTGCGCCAGTAATGTTTGGAATCATAACAGATTACCAACTCGCCATACTCTTCACCAAATCTTTCACGATACATGCGAAGTGAGTTGAGGATCATATGGCGAACCATACTCTCATCCACCTTGTCAGCCTTCGTCATGTTCAAGTGCATCATTACACTTGCCAGACTAATCTGGTTCATATCAACTAAAATCATTTTATCTCTTTCGATTGATGAAAACAATCAAACTTTATTGCGTAGAATTGATTTGTTTCATGAACAGACCAATTCTTTTTTTTGATTTTTTCTTCGCAAACCTCTTTTGTCATCAAGGTATTGTTGACATATTGATTGCCTATGTATTCCCAATTGCCCGTAGAGGTTTGACCCCACATTGACAAAACTAATAAAAACTCTTTCATTCTACTCTCTCTTTTTCAGCCTCTTCAATTGATGTTGGAAATTTCTCAAGCACAACGCTTTTCCTAACAGTGTTGAAACTTACGGTAATTCGTTTGTCAGTTTCATTTTCTTCGGTATGATGATCAAGCCAACTTGGAAATATTACTAACGAACCACTAGAACATGGCATCGAAATTGTATTACCATCTGGAAAAGTAAAAATCAGTGGAGCGCTATGTTCATCAACGTAGGGATAATATGCACCACTAACCACACTACCATCTCTTACATTCCAAGAATCAACATGACGATGGCGACCAACTTTGTGACCCTTACCCAATATATTGAACCAGCTGGAAGATATAACTGATGCTTCCAACTTTTCATGAGGACGAACATATTCATTGATGCATTCTTGAATTTTTACCATCAAGGGCTTGAGTTCCTTTTTGAATAGAAATTCTTTGTCAACCTCATAACTGCTTAATCCAGATACCAAATGGTACTCACCAACAACTGATTCATTTATAACTTTCATACAGTTATCATTATACTTACTTAAATTGAAATTGTCAAGCCACATTATATTTTAATATGAGCGTTAAAGCTCATGCTCCTTCTTTCACCTTCACTATAGAAGGGATATACAAAATGTTTAAGATAGGAAGGAAACATTAGCATCGTTCCCACCTCTGGTTTGAACTTGATGGTATCGCTCCTCATATCAGAGTTTTCACCATACATAAATTCTATCAATCCATTAGATGGATAGTGGTCTGTAAATTCCACATCTAATTCTTCTTGCATCTTCGGCGGTATCTTCAAATAGACCACAGCAGAAAAGTCTCCAGTGTGGTGATGATAAGGATTGTACTCACCAGCATACTGGCTGACAATCCAACTATGTGTTAGATGTATATTATCCAGCGTTGGCTTTCCTTCTCTGCCTGCAAGTTTATACCATCCGTATGCTCGATTTTTGGAAATGATATATTTGAGATAATCTAAGCATCCCTGCCTCATAACCCTAAACAACAAATCACGATCATCAGCATTGTCTACTGGAATTTGAACTTCCTTGCTCACCTTACCAACCAACTTATGTGACCAATCCCACTTTGCGCTCTTCTGTTCACTAGACAGAACATCGTCACCAGCAGCATTGATAACGTCAATAAATCTTTTCGGAACTGTGGTTTCCATTATGGTAGGACTGAAAACCTCTAGAAATTTAGGCTGATGTGTCTGGGTCTTCTTCTTCTTCATCTAAATCCTCAATCAACTTTCTTATTTTTGCATCATCTAAGCCGGGAAGTTCAAACCCATCTCCTACCTCTCCTTTTGGATCAATATTAGATTTGGTAAATGCTGCCATAACTTTTCCCATTGGATGGTTATACCCAATATCCCTGTATAGAGTTGACCTAACTGCCTCAATAATAAATCCCATGTCCTTCAAAAAAGCGTCTTCGTGTACATCGAAACCGTTCTCACCAATAGAATGTATCAATTGAACCATGACTGCTTCTGTGAGATTATCACAGAACATAAGGTTCTCTTGCATTTCAATTACATCATGTTCAGGCAGTACTACGTCTTTTTTTGACTTTGCCTTCCACGGCCCTTTTATTACGTTTTCTGGTAGTTCGTTTTTTGGTGTTTTGCACATCGGCATTTTCTACTCCATTTTCTTCGTTGTACATTTCTTGCGTATAGACTGTTCCTAACATTGGATAATAAGTTCCAACATCAAACTTTGGTTGACCCTTCTTCGGACCATGCCAATGGTAAGCTTGTGCTACGCATCGGTTTCCTATTTTCTTTTCTTGGTGTTCACCATAAAAAACATCAACCCAATCACCAGTTCGTAGATATGTCTTCATGTGTTTGACATACCCCTCATGGTCATTCATTTTTGCGAGCGCACCTTTAATTCCTGCTTTGTGAGCCCTACGTTCAGCACTGGCAAGGTCTTTCTGTGTTTTGATCCACTGCTTTACCTTTTTGGGGTTGATAGGATAATCATCGGGTAAGTCACGCAAACTTTCATGAATACCTGACTGACCATAATCTGGATTTTTCTCAGCACGAGCCTGCCGTGCCTTTTCTAAACGCTCTGCCGCAGCTGCCTTCTGCTCATCAGTCATAGGTTTACGTTTCTTGCGAACCTTCTTCTTAGGTTCAACCCATCCACTGTTATCAGTTTTTGCTTTGATACGTTTTGCCATCGTTTTATTTATCCCTTTAACCAGTAACCAACAAGACCATTAATCAAAATGGCCGCACCAACAGCGTTGACGATAATCAACGACCTGTCATTCCACATAATCGAAACAATTAACCAACCAACAATCCCTGCACACTGAACAATAATGTTCCAAGGATAGAGATTGTTTGCAGCAAGGATCATACCAACAATTAAGACAATAGAACTCACCCATTTAATATACCAATCAACGGTATGTAACGGCGTTGCCGTTTTTGTGGCGATTTCGTGTGTCCTCAATTCAATCTCGGCAGTCCTTGTCTCTTTCTTTTCGTCATCAGTATCCATGTTCTTCCATTCTTTTTTCAAGACCCTTTTTATAACGCCTACGACCAGCAGCCTTAGCTAACCTTTTCTTTTCACCTTTAGTCTTATGAAACTCACGTTCACGCAACTCTGTATAAAAACCTTCTCGTTGCAACTTCTTCTTTAGGACACGCAATGCTCCATCGACATTGTTGTTACGCACTTCAACTCTCACTTAATTTCTCCTCATTTCAGCAACCTCTGTTGCTTGTTTCTTTCCACGAACTGGAACTGCATTAGATTTATGCATCTGTGCAATCCCAATAATTTCTGTGCCCGTATAGACCTTTTCCTCTTTCTTAGCCATAGAGGAATTGTAACTCGGCAACGAACTCTTACTGGTGCTCTCGACAGGACTCGAACCTGTGACCCACGGTTTAGAAGACCGTTGCTCTGATCCAACTGAGCTACGAGAGCCTATACCCATCTTCTTGAGAAACTTTTGATGATCACGCTCGGCAGCAAGTTGACTTTGAGTCTTCTTGCGTACCTTGCGTTTCTTATTGTTTGTTGTGGTGTAGTACACCGGCAGTAAATGCATACCGCTCATTTTATATCCAAATCTGGTGCAGGGGTGCAACCAATATAAGTTAACTCTACCTTGTACCCGTCTGCCAACATATCTTGTGCAGAGGCAAGTCCTCGGCTGCGAATAATACCTTCCCAATTATCAATGAATAATTTACACTCCAATTGAGTATCAAAGTGCTGAGACAAGATATGAACCCTCTCATCTTTCTCAAATCCTTCGGGGTCTGTGACCGCAAAGGCGAGTAACAACATAATTGTTTTAGTCATTCCAGTAATTAACCAATTACTGGTCCACCAAGAGCAATACAAATTAATACTAACCCAACTGATAACACGATTGTTTTCAAAAAAACTTTGAACATGTCTTTACTAAACACATACATTTTAACCTACCTTACACTTTGAAGAGTTTCTATGGTTGCATCACGGGCAACCGCAATCAATAAAAGCACTTTTAATGATTGGTATGACATCATATGTAGCTACCAGAAAACCAAACGAAAAATATATTATAAACCTCACTGACAAATTTCCTTTTAGTCTACCAAGTAATTTTTCCACCCGGCATCACTGTCCGGCCCCAAGCATTGTTGCGATAACCCTGACCTCGGCCGATATCATATGCCTGACGTTCTATAGCACGTTGATGTGCTCTATTACGGTCAGCAACACCACGATTACACGCCGCCTTTGCGCCGGGATTATAATATGCATCGCACTTAGTCACAACAACATGTGATGGGTATTGATTAACATAACCACCATGTATATGCCTAGGCGGTACAGGGCGTTGCAACTGTTGTCCCAACAGAACACCACTGACAGCACCAAATGCCGTTGCAGCAGTTTTGCCTGACCCTTTGCCGAATTGATTACCAATGAACCCACCAGCAACTCCACCCAGAATTGGACCAATCCATTGGTCATTTGCTTGTGCTGAAGTTTGACAACCTGTCAACATTGTTGCTGCTACAACAGCGATTGCAAGTGACTTTTTCATTAAAATTCTCCTAGCTGTGTTTCAAGATATTTACGGGCATAGTCACCCGCCATGGTTGACCGAAAATACTTATCAGCGTCTGCGGCCACTTCATCAACGGTGAACTCTGAGTCACCACCGTAGAAGTATCCATCGCAGAAATCTTCGATATCCATCATGTAATTTTTCATCTTACTCATAACAACCTCATTTCTCATCATATATACATTATCGCATACTTAAGCGGTATTGTCAAGCGCTTATTTTGCATTATCTGAAATTATTTCAGAGATAGGAACCAATTCCATGTCACCGTCTTTACCCTCTACGGTGCGAATAAACCCATCTTTTTCGAGTCGATCCAACATGGTTCCAATTACACCCTCAAGAATTTCATTCTTGGCAAGGTATCGCCCCCACCAATAACATGCTCCCATAGCAATACCAGCTAATAAGGTGTGTGTCATAACGTCCATCTAAATCTCCATAATTCTTTATCTTTATTTAGTATAGAGGAAAATGGGGATAATGTCAAGGACTTTTTTCAATTATTTTCTCATATTTGCAAGTGGATTGTTTAGAGCCTTCTTGATCTTTTCACCTGTATCTTTCTCAAGTGCCTTCATCTTACCTGTAAGGGTATCATCTAGACCATCCATTCTGTTCTGTATTCGTTCCCTAATCTTATCATTCCTATCATTCTCTTTGTCAATCATCTTACGAGTATCATCCTGTATACCTTTGACTCTTCGCTCAATGCTCTCCACCAATCTCTCTGTACGCACAATCTCTGCCTTCAGATCGTTCTTAATCGTTCTGGCCTCATCTCTGGTTTGTAGTGCGGTATCTTCAATCATATTTTCAATCTTTTGCATAGCATCCATATCTGCTCGCAACACAGCTAATCTCTTGTCAAATCCTGACAAGTCTGGTGCTGTGTATTTTTCTATCTTCTCTTTCATGTCCATATAGTCTTTCCAGAATTCAAATCCTGCATAAAGACCACCGCCGAGGGTTGATAATGCTGTAATAATCACGAATATCTTTCCACCTCGAAACTTGACCCCGGCAAACTCAACTTCTGTTTTGCCGTCATCTGACATTTGTTTTCTCCTTATCTTAATCCCATTTTATTTCTCAAATTTTTTCGTTTTCCCTCACCCATTGGTTGTTTGATAATAATTTTTGGTTCCTTAATCTTTGTACCTGCCCACAGGCCAACAAAATATGACACTATGATAAATCCAAAAAATAAAATTGCTAGTTCATTCATCTGTATTGTAAATCAGTCAACGCATCCATTTTTGCGTTACTGCCTCCTATCATGAAGTAAGCAGCTGTATTGTTGTCTGATATCTGGGCATCTGGAACACGGGAACCATCAAAAAAGTTTTGTGTATCTGGCAGTTGTACTTGGTTATCGAAAAATGTTTTGGTATTACCCAGCACTTGCATCACCACCAAAGTCTTTACTTGATTGCTATCATCGTATCGTCCCTTATCTCCCATCTTCTTGACTATCTTACTTGCTGCTTTTTGTTTCGCTTCCTGTTTTTTCTCTGTCTTTGTCTTAGGTTTCTCAGTCTTCTTCTCTGCTACTTTTTTAGGTTGCTCTGTCTTTGTTTCTGATGCCTTTTCTTTCTTCACACTAGAAGGTCCACTTTGTGGCTCTTCTTCTGGTTCTGCTTCTGCTGTTTCTGTTGGTTCTGATTTTTCTGGTGCCGATCCTTCTGCATCTGATACGCTTCCTCCACCTTCCTCTGAATTGCTTTCTTCGGAAGCCACTGGCCCAGAGGGTGCATCTCCACTAGTGATATCATTGTTCATCTCCGTTTGTATTTCTGTTTCTACGGTCTGCGCTTCTACTTGGACCTCAACAGTTTGAGGTTCCGGCACACTGACTTCAATCGTTGGTGCTTGAAGTTCTGGCGCAACCATCTCTGTGTTTATTTCAGCTGCAACTGACGCATAACTTGTTTCTGTTGTTTCTTCTGCAATAGGTTCAATACTAAGTCCTGTATCAGTCTCAACAACATTATTGTTTTCAAATATATCGGTTGCAACATCAATCGTTTCTTGATCAAATATTCCTAATGCAACAAACTCTTCAATCGTTGTAATCGTTTCAGTTACAATAGTACTAACCACGTTATATAATACGTTTACCGTAACATCATCAAACACTGGTCCAATGGTTGCATTGAAGTTCTTACCAGCCACCTCAACTATAATAGAGGTGAGACTACCAGAAAAATCAAACCCACCTGTGTATGTTTCAAACCCTGACGCTACTCCAGCAGCAGAAAGTGTGTCGTTTCCTGTAAACGTGGTAGTTGTGCCATCTAGTCCTCTGATCGACATGGTGATGGAATCTGCATCATCTTGTTTATGAACTTTAATAGTATAGTTGGTTTCACCACCTCTGTCAATACCAAAGCTGGACAAGTTAATAGTTTGTTTGTAAGTCGCACTGGTATTTGGCACACCAAGCGTTGATGTAAAATTACCAGTACCAATTATTTGAGCACATTTGTCTGTCCCTAAATCTCCACAAGTCGCTCCGCTCCTAATGCTGCCTGGACCCTGACCACCCCAATCACTATTCATATCTCCTTCTTTTTTAGTAGTAACATGACCACCACCTGTCTCTAACAAATTAGTTGTGTCTTCGTTAGTAACTGTCGTTTCAGTTGTTTCTGTTGTTGTGGTAGTGGTAGTGGTTGTGCCGGTGGCATTTGTCTCTGTGGTTTCTGTTACAGTTTCAGTTGACGACTCAAAAACGCCTGGCGTACAAAGGCCAGTCACACCAGATGGGCAGTTTGTACCATCTGCTTCTTGAGCATTAGAATAGGAAGGGGATACCAAGGCAAGTAGGAATACCAACGAAACAACCAGCACCAAGGATTCCGACCCCCAAGACAGTGAGTGGCACAGTATTGTCTTCGATTTCGTGAGCATCCGAATCGGCATAGTCATCATCTTGGGAAACATAATCTAGTCCGTGCTCTCGGTATACCAAGGGTCTGTCTCTTCCGTCTGATAATCGTGATTCGTCCTCTCGTCCTTCGGAGTCACTTTCTTTTTTTTTATGTCAGCCATGAGCAGAGAACCAGAGGGAATATCTTCTGGATTTTCTTCCCATCCCTTTTGCGCTTCTGCGCCTATTTTCCCTTTATATGGGCATGGTGTTCCAGCCATGATCATTGCATCGAAAATTCGTGCGTCCTGACATAGTGCTGCAACGGCTGCAACTTTCATTCCCATACCAAACAGGGAGCGAGACAACTTTAGTCGCTCACAGTTCTCATCTGTAACTGTAATACCAGACGCAATACCTAAAATTTGTGTTTGAACACCAGCACTAAATGCTGACTTGCATACATCACTGTTGTTAACAACAATTGAAGGTGCGTTTGCGGTAGGTGGTGCTTTATCTGTTACAACTGTTGAACTGACAGTATTGGTATCAGCTGCAAAAACGGGAGCACTAAATACACAGATGGCGCACATAATAAAGAGAGTTTTTAGTTTTTTCATATGTGTTCCTTTCTGTTTCTACTCCAATAGTTGGTCTATGTCTATTTCCTTTGCTACTCTACTGTGCAAATTTACAAAATACTCTGCATCAATGACCACTAATGGTTTTTGGTTGTTACGCTTAATAAAAACTATAGGCTCATATTCACCAGAATTTGACTCAGCCTGTTCATATGCTTTCCATATATTTAGGGATTCTTGGTTCTTACATTCAATAGAATATGGAAATTTTTCTCTCGCAGCACGAGCCATGATGAGGTCTTCACCCCCTGCACCCATACTACGAGACTCAACATCTTCTGGATGAACTCCTAACTGCTCTATGAGTTTGTCACGAACCCACTGTTGAAACCGTCTACCCTTTGCTTTCGCTGATTGTGTCTTCACTATTTATTTTCCATGAGGAAGTGATGTTCAACTTCCCAAGCTTCATTGTGATGGATCATTTGTATTCTAACCTGTTCCATCGTCATTTTATACCCACCATAAAAAACAAACAACGTTAAACAAATAGCAAATAAAAAGTAACTAATCCTCTTCATACCATTCAATTTCAGTTTCCAATTCTGGATCATCAATGTCTCCCCCACAAAATGGGCAATGCATAATACGATAATGGGTATTATTCATGTGATGGGAAATTTTAAATTCTGCATCACATGATTCGCAAACAATCAACTTCATTGAATTTCACAAAAACCCGCTGCACAAGCAAGTTCTTGCGAGCCGATAGTCATGTCTGTCTGTTCATATTCTGCCAACTTGTCCCACTCCACAACTTTAGGCATCTTATCAAGAAGCATTTGATACTCTTGTTGTGTGCAATCCTGATACGGTGCTTGTTTATATGTATGGTCACTGAATGGTAGGAAACTTACACCAGACATGTAGTTAAAATTCTTATAGACCCATGCACCAACCTCAAGCCACTCATTCTCCTTTACCGAAATGGTCACAGATGGTTTATGCTCACACCAGCATTCTTGATAGGTCTTCCAAAGTTCCAACTGTTCGATAGCACTCATGTCTGTGCGAAACACTGCGCTGTCATCTACCTTATGAGGAAAAGAGAAAACAGATGTATGACTTGGATTCATAACATCATCCTCTACAGGGAATCCTTGGTCAATCATCATTCTTGTGAGAGGGTCTTTCTTGTCACCACGCACTGTACGAATATAGTAAGGATTATGGCGAGCATGAATACCAGATGCAGCATCAGTCAACTGGCTGACCGTCCCTGACGGTTTGACACATGTTACAGCGACACTTTGATTGATTCCTAGCTTTTTAGCAAACTCTTCGTTTGTCTTCACGGCCATAGACTTCAAGTCTTTCAACACTGCCTCAAGAGAACCATGTGGTCCTTTACCATTTGTAACTTTACAGTCCATAATACCAGTAAGAGAGACTCCTAGAAGCCTCTCTTCTTCGCAATTCTTTCTCCATGCTTTGGACACATATTTGAAGTTGACAAGTGTGGACTGTATAGTTCCTAGAATCGTTGCAAGTCTCACCTTCTCCAAAAGAGACTCCCGTGTATCAGATGCACGAACCACAACCTCTGAAAGATTGCAGAACTCACGATTGCGTAATATGATTTCAGAACAGGGATTTGTACCAAACTCATAGTCAGCAGTGTTCCTTCGTCCATTTTTGGACGCCATCCATACAGCAGACTCACGATTGAAGATACCACGCTCACCCGACTTGGAATCATAAAGAGCCTTCCACTCATTCATGAAGATACCCATATCTGGTTTTTCAGAGTATGCAGCAGAGTTATTTGCTAATGCACGTTGAGGATTCTCATTCCACCACTGACCAGCCTTTGCGTCACGCATACGGTCATCAGATAAGTTCGATAGACTAATCAATGCAGAACGGCGAACACCACCAACAACCACAACCTCTGCGATTTTACAGACAACATCATGTGCCTCTAATGAAGTAAGTTTACGACCAGCAGCATTTTGGAAGATGGTCACAGTAAAATTAAATAGGGACTCCAGTGGTTCTGGACCACTAGCACGACCCCCAAAGGTCTTTAGAGGTGCGCCAGCGGGTCTAATCTTTGATAAGTCCCATCTGGGTATCTGGCCAATGTATAACATACCAACCAACTCTTTGAGGGCCTTTGCCCAACCCAACTTAGAATCTGCAACTGTTATAGTAGTGTCAGTAGGATGAAACTCATCTGCAATAGATGGTAGTTCATTTACATATTGGCGTTCCACGCTAAAACCAACACCAGTGCCATTCATGAGAACATATAAAATTTCGTCAAATGATTGTGGACGGTCAACTGCAACATAGGAACAATTATACCCTGCAATGTTCTCTCTCTTGAGTGCTTCACCAGCCGTCATGATACAACGCATTGACGGCATGACACGCAAACCAAGAACCGCTTGTTCTAACTCACCTCTCAGTTTTTTAGTGAGGTCAAAATCAACTGTCTCTTTTAGATGTTCTGTGAAGAAATCAAAATATCTAGCAACCGTTTCATCCCACGTTTCTCTGCGACTTTTTTCAGGCAACCAACGTGAATATCGTGATAGGTGAATAAACTCTTGGTAGGATGTAGGAAGATAGTTATTAGGCATTTATTTTTCTCCATTCTGCGAACCTTAGACTAGCCGATGCTGTCTGAAAGGTATTATCTGTTATAATTTGTTGAATATCTTTTTTGCTGTAACCAGCAAGGATCATGTCGTTAATATCTTTTTCTTTCACTGTGTCAGGCCAGATTACTACATTTCTACCCTGACCTATTGCCTTCTCAATCTGTTTGCAAATCTCTTTGTTTCTAGGTTCATTATCAAATATAATTATTAAGTCACCTTCAAAATTATTGAAGTCTGCTCCTGCCATAGCAATACAATTATCAAGGAATAAACTATCTAGTGGTCCTTCTACGACAAGGATAGGTTTACTTTTATCTATCCTGTCCAGACCAAAAATCTTGTCTGCATCTTCATCTAGTTTGATTGTGATATACTTAGGAGTCTCTGAACCGAACGCCCTACCTTGATATGCGAATATTTCTCCTCCCTCGTTGCGAAACGGAATCATCAACCTTGGGTGATCGGCACACAAGGATGGAAATTTATTGGGTACTAATGTATTCGTGAATTTGAAAAATGATGGGCATAAAAATAGATCGTGGGAGTATTCAGATAGTTTTCTCTCGCCAACCAATCTTCTCGCCGGGTGGGTTGAGGCCAGTTGTGATATGGATTGAAGAGACTTGAAAACATCCTTCTTAAAAACTGGCGCATCAAATTTAAACTCCGGCTGAGGACTGCTTTTGGTTTCTATACCTTTTCGGTATCGTTCTAATATATAGTCTTCGTAAGTTTTTGAGTCAACATATTTGATTAGATTGCCTAACGATGCACCCACTCCACAATTATGACATTTATAGAACAGATCGTTCTTCTTGCGAAAAACAAACCCTCTGGCTTTAGTACGAGATTTCTGGGAGTCTCCACAGTATGGACAACGAAAGTTCCAAAGATTATCCCCCTTTTTCTTGAAAAGGGGGAGCATTGGACTAATTAGGTTTAGGTATTTTGTATCTACATATGACATTTATAGATAGTAACATATCTAGGTTACATTGTCAAGACACTTGTAAAAATTTATTTAAGATAAATCCAGCAACGATAGAAGCACCAATCAGCACATGACGCCATTTCTCCAGAACTCCTACTCTGTCCTTTATCTCATCACGAATTTTCTGGATTTCTTTATTCTGTTCTGCATGTTGCGTTGCAGCAGCTGTCATGATTTCTTTGGTGTTTGTGGTAATACGAGAGTGTAACTCATCTATTTTTGTGGTCAATTCTGTGCGGCGTATTTCTAGTTTCTGCTCAGCGTCAAAGATTGCCTCTTCTTGTCTACCAAGTTTCTCTTCATGAACCGCAAGCATACGATTGATAGAGTTGGAAACATCAGTCAATTTTTCAATCGCAACATCCAAACGGTCATGTATTTTTGCTTGGTCTTGCAACTCCTTCTTGAGAAGTTTGACCTCTGTCTCCAACTCTGCCATGATATTAGTCTTTTTTAACGACTGAAATTACACCCCAAACAATAGCGGCATACGCCAACCATTTTACAAAAGGGCCGCCTAGTACTATAACAGCGCCTAACACGATAAGACTTGCGCCTGACCATGAAGACATTTCTTTTACTCTATCTTTTAACCAGCTCATTTGAATCTCCTTATATGTCTTTGTCATCAAGTCCTGTTAGAGTGTGATTATTACTAGAACAATACGACTTAAATGATGTTCGATTTGATAGAATGGTTGAATCTTCTTCCCACGCATCTCTATCAGATTTGGTGTTGAACACTCTACTTTTAGTTAGTGTTAAGTTATCCTCTGAAAACACTGTGCCAAAACTAATGCTTTTACCCGTATCCTCATACGTTTCTTTTATATACGTCTTAACATTATCTGGCGTATTAAAAAATAATGTATCAGTATTTTCTCTTACGATTTTGTATGATTTTAACCAAGCCATAACTTGCTCCTATTTTAGATCATTCATATGAAGATTTTCCAAATGTTTCACCCGTTGTTCCAAGTCAGTTATCTTTTTCGCAACATTTGGGTATTTTTTCTTCCATTTTTCTTCTTCAGCTAATATCCTAATATTTAGTTTTTTGGCAACCCAAGTGGATACTTGATCTACCTTTTTGTAGAACCAGATACCCGCTTTTGTCTCTGCAAACCAACTGTCAGCTGCACTGCCGAGGATACTTCCTGATATTGATGATATCAACCATAACCACATTTATAATTCCTTTGTAGTTGTCCATAGTCCATAATATTCAAATAGTACATTGTATCATACATAGGAAGTTTCTTTCCCCATAATTTATGGCATCTACTAACAGATTTTTTCATCTCTTCAAGAGTATAATGTGGTATTCCTCTACCATAAGAAACACCATACCCTGATTCTTTCCAAGACATTAGTCTGGCGTGCCAATGCAACAAGGACAAAGATCGTCCAATGAACACTCACACATAATACCAGCTTCTAAATTTTCACATCCACACAGTGGATTTTCGCAATCTTGATTTGAACATCCCACCATAGTTCTCCTATCTTTTTCCTACCCAAATCCATTTGCGGTTAATTTCATCCCACTTAACATCTTCGGGATTTGCATGGGAATTTCCATGACTCATTTTTTTACCTTTTGATTTAGGAGTTTTTCCTGCCATCAATTTCTTGCCCATTTTATTTCTCCTTTGGTTTAGCAGATGCAGGCCATCTACCAAACATACGAACTGAATAATAGGCAGAGTGTATTTTGAACTTCGGAACCTTTGGTTCTGCTGATTGCATACCCAATAAGAAAACTTTATCAGATAATGCTCGTGCCTTTTTCCATGTTTCTTTATCCATACCCTCTGAATTATAGTACTCTCGTAGCACTGCATAAAGATGGTCATGAATAACCGCTGCCCTTGCAACATCCCAAGGTGCAATAACATTCCACACCACTCTTGGAACAGATGCTAAGTCCGTTATCATACCCTTTTTACAGGTAACTCTACCTGTGCTAGAAATGTTTGCCCCCACTTTATGTAGAGTACCAATCTCAGATTGTGTTAAATCTTCCATTGCAAATGACAATGTTTTTTCTAGTTTCCATGTTTTAGGCGGTGTAAATTCTGCACTGATTTTACCGTTGAATTTTCCCATCTTTGTTTTCCTTTTTATCTTTGGGTTTCACGGCTTCCTCATAGTATACAATAACCTGTTTCTGTTGATCTATGTACCTCTTTAGTTCTGCCATATTCAAAGCAATAGTTTCATAGTCTCTAACACTCAAAGCATAAAATAAAAGATCGCCGTTGTCTTTTGCGAACCTCTTTTTAAATTCATCAAGTGTGTCTTCTGTCACCACATAAAAATAAACATCGTTCATCTTAACGGGGCGAGGTCTGTTCTGTGTCGGTATCTTTCTTTCTACCTCTACAGTTTTAACCTCTACCGGAAGAACCTCACGCCAACTACTGCATCCACTACTTAACAGTAGGAGCGGGAGGAGTAGCACCAGTGAGACTTTCCAACGATCTAAAAAGTTTCTTTGTTCCATTGTTTATTCTCTTTTCTACCAAACCCGGCTTCTTCATACTTAATTTTGCGAGGTCATGTTTGCGTAATTTATCAATTAGAGTGTTTTTATAATCATTTGCTTTATCTAACTTTGTTTGTAATTCTTTATTTAGTTCGTCAAATTTCTCTCTATCTGCAATCAAAGTATTGATGGTATTATCTTGTGCTGCCTTTGCAGCCATAATCTTTGCATTGTTTTCAGTGAGAGTTTGAATCCTTGACTGTGTGTCCTTATAGTAATAGTAACCACCATAGACTACACCACCGACAAGTCCAACAACAACCACTAGTATGTATATTTTAAGCATCTTATTAACTTTCTGTTGCCAATTGTGCTTCATATCTAACAAGAGCTTCCATGTCTTGCGAGTCTATAGTCTCAACTGGTATTTTTGTAAGTGAGATGGTTTCTTTGAACGCATCAGCATCGCCCGGATTAAGTTCATCAGAGTCAGTGATTATCCATACTTTTTTAATATTGAAATCATCAACCACAATCTCATCCCAATTATCATCAGTCTTGCGGCGTTTGACATAATTAGTCAATGTGTCTTGAACCTGTTTAGCATTTTGTTTGAACACCTTTTCAACACCATCCATATAGTCTTTGACAATACTTTGCATCACTCTACCAGCAGACTTGTCACCCCAGCGCTTTTGCGTTACATATACTCCACGCATATGTTCCCATTTTTCCCAATCACCTTTACCCTTTGGTGCTTTACCATCAAATGATTTCCCATACTTATTGACTAAGCTTTTCAATAATTTTTCAAGACCTTTCGCCATTTTCACAACATCATTTGAACCCCACGGTCCTCTAAACCAATTAAAAGCCATCATTCTTCTACCAGACTTTTCTGGAATAGTGAATAAATCTTCTCTTGAAGCTGCAAGAACATTTCCATCGATCTCAACAACAAGTCCACTACCACCCTGCACACCGCCAGCAATTGGTCCTCTATCCATATTTGCAAATGTAGATATAGAGCGTTTTGAGTTTTGGATTGCATACAACTGGTCAAAGTTAGACATTCTCGTAACGTGATAAACTGTGGCTCTAACTTCTTTCGGTAATACTCTTTTGAATATGGAACCAGATAGTGGCAACCACATGTTGTTTGCGACCGATCCGGCTCCACCTCTTACCGTTGAGGTAGCTGACATATCTGATCCATAACCAGCAGAATCAAAAATCAGTTCTGATAAACTCATTTGATGTGTTACAGGCGCAAAGTCTCCAGTGGCAACTTCATCAAGTTTGTGTTGAAAACTCTCAAATGATAATTCGTTTTTTTGTTTCGTGACCTTTTTCATCTTCTCTATGTATGTACGATATATCGCTGCCTCAGCCTTCTTACCCATCTCTCTTGCACGTTGTTCCATAGCAATTGCAGCCTGTACTTTGTGTGCGTGTTTCTTACCAGAACTTTCTATCTTCTTGACACTCGCTTGTGCAGTCTCCACATCTTTGAAACCTAAACCATGAATTGTTCCTCTAGGATTTTCGTCTGTGTACAAGTCAGAGTGTTTATCACTACCTGCTGGTTGACCTTTCTTGCGAGGTATTCTTGATGCCTCACTAAATTCTTCAAATGACAGCTTGGGACTTGATCCAGATGTGGTGAAGTTTTTCTTTCTCATCACAGTCTTTGCGACCAGCTCAATCTCACCCTTCTTGTGATTAAGAACGAATGGCATGTTGATATCGGTCTTCATGTCATGAATAACAGCATTTGCATCGTCTGTCATTTTTGCAATTTTCTTACCGTATTTCTTATAGGACTGTTTGAATAAACGCACCAGCTCAGCTGGAGTGATCTGTGTCATGTTACGAGCATCATTCACTCTATCCATAAAATGTTTGGTGAACTCTACATCAATACCTAACGCAGCAAACAACTTGTCAGCATACCGCTCCACTTGGTCAAGGTCTGACTTTGTGATTGGTTTACCCTTCTGTGCAAATAAAGCTTGATTAAACGGGGGAATATCTCCCAAGTCGGCAACAGGTTGAACATTACCAGCAGAGGGCCCAACGCTTACATATTCGTTAAACTGTTTCATCTATATGCTTCTCTATTCCAGATTCAGACATATCATCAACAATGCCCTCTACAAACTTACTCTTTCTTGCAGCTTCCTGTCGTTTGATACGGGCTGCTTCTAACCTTCTACGATGTTCCTTGTACGCCTTTGATCTGCCGTCAATCAAAGTGTTCTTCTTCTTTTTCTTGCCGGGTTCACCACTGCCGGGATAATCTGGATGATCTACACCAACACCAGCAATCGCACCACCACCTACAGCATTTGTCGGGGCATCCTCATCAATTTCCTGTCCTGTGTGAACACTTACTTCTTTCCATGTTTTCATTGGTCTAAGTCCTCTAAACTAACATAAATTTTTTCTTGTGTTTTTACATGAATCACTGGAAATATCTCAATACCCAAAACCGTATCTACAGGAGGCGAATCTTCATAAGCAATAACCTTATCTCCTGACTTTGCACTCAGCTCTTCTTCTTCTTTACTTAGAATATCAGCATTGAGTGTATATTCTCCCTTGGGCAAAATGTCACCAAATCCTATGACACTTTCCGTGATAGTATCGTCTATTTCATAACCTTCTTCTTTTAGATATTTCATAAACTCTTTTTCAAATACATCTGGATCGTCCACAGATTCTTTGAATGTATCCTTGAGCAGAAATAAAGCTGCAGCATAACTTCCTAATTTTGTTCTAAGTCCAGGCACCTTGGCAAATAATTTTTTGATATTGAATACAAGTTTATGCAAAACAGTGTATGCTGCTTTCTCCTCAGATGTACCTAATGTTTCTGGTCTTGTTTGACGAACTCCACCTCTTGGGGAACGCATAATTCTATTACCGTCCTTATCAATAATACCAAGCTTGAACGCATCTGTCTTTTCAAATGGAGTCACCAATAGCTTGATAAAACGGTAAGTTACGAATAGATCAATAGCTCTTCCCATTATAGTTTCCTTAAAGCATTCAACACTTTTTCATCCACTTCTACAGAAGGCATCTCTCCCTCTTGTAACAAACTAAGATATATTAGAAATGTTTTCAGCGTTCTCCAGTATTCTGATTGTATCTTAAACAATAACAAAGTAACACAAGCATCCGGGCCAAACAAATTATTAAGTACAATTATATGATTTAGTAAAAGTCGTTCTTTCAAAATACCACTCTCATGATACTTTCTAAGCAATCGTTTGATATACTTAAATCGTTTCATGTCATCATGAAATTCTGCTTCGTTCTCACAGTGCGGGTTGTCATAATGTCTGATTGCAAACATATTGACATTCGCCCTAGTTATCTTTTCATACATTAAGCAATGTTGGCTCGAAGTCTACATTGGTTAGTCTCTGTCATTTCATAACTAATGTTTAAACTCAATCCACCTTCAATCTGGCTACTGATTCCATCGTCTTCTAAAAATTCGTTGTATGGAGTATTCTCATCTTTTCCAAAACGACCACCAAAAAGAGTCAATGGCAAACTGAACTGACCTTTCATTTCTGTCATGCTAGGATACGTTCCATAAGTTAGTCCAATCTTACTTAGCGAACTACGACATAGAGTAAGTTTTCCCTCTGGATTGAATTGATCTTCAGAGAAAATCCTACCAACCACAGCATTGAGTTTTTTAATAACCTCATCATTAAGATACCCGTTGGAAGGATTTCTTCCATAAGTAGGCTCATTGGGGATTTCGGGTTGTCCCGCTTCAGCCATAAAACTACTGAACTTTTTCATTGTTCTCTTCCTCTTCTATTGGGGGAGTTGTGCGAATCTGCTCTTCTAGAAATTCCGATTTCTTTTCTTCTTTGATTTTGGATTTACCATAAGTAACTTTTACGTCACCATATCCATTAATTTCTTGCAGTACTTCCACTGCCGTACTGTGATCCAATATTTCCATTTTTCATCTCCAAATCTATTTATACCACCTATTTATGTCATTCGATTTTTTCAAATTTAATCCGATAGGTGTAACTATTGTAAAAATCAGTTGCGTCAGCACCTGGCTCCTCAAAATTAACCAGTGCATTCCACGATAAACTTATCCTTTGACCCTTAACTTGTAGGGGTGCATGGGCGTGATACAGGGGGGATTGCCATACAATCATTGTATCTTGTACAGTAGGAAACCCAATCTTATTAGTTGTATTTGGATGATTGATTGCATACTGCTCACTCAATGATATGAATGGTTGTTGATCACTTGGCCTTCCTCTATGAAACTCCAACGGTGGATGTTCTGGTAGAGTTTGAACATAGTATGTGCCACTAATAATTGAATTGGGATGTGAGTGTACAGGTTGACTACCACCCCTCTGATTGACATTGAGCCAACTCTCTGATACAAAGTGATCTGAATATTTCATGAAAATCTCATTTGTAAGATAATCATCAATACAGGTCTTGACCCAATCATGTAGTTCTGTTAGAGAATCGTGCAACAGCACGTTGTTGAATTTTTCACTACGCCACTTATTGGAACCGTAATGTTTTTCTGTTTTGAAATTCTTGAGATCGAATGTCTCTGAAAACTTGGTAGGACTTTCGTATATCTTCACTACACCAGCTGGGAATATTGGAACTCCACTCATAATAACTCCTTACATTATAAAAAAAGAGGGAGGGGCAAAGCCCTCCCCCTCTAGTAACCAGATACCTACGGAATTAACCGTTAGCGATATCAATGAGGTCAGCAGGGATATCGGCGCCAACGTCAGCAAATCCGATAATCGCCCAAGATGTACCTGTCCACATCAACATGGCAGTGTCGCCATCGTCAACGAAGTTCAAGTCAGCATAACCCAGCGGATCGGCCGGAGTATGAACTGTAGCACCACCATCCGTATCATGGATGATGATCTTGATCTGACCCTGTACCGTACCGTCAGCAAGCGTTGTTGCATTGGAACCAGCAGTCTGGAGCAGAGTAACAGCAGTCGCAACCGAAAGAGCGGTCTGTGTGCCATCACTGATATCTTCAATGGAGTTCGAGAACCCAATGAAGGAAGGAAGGTTGTTGATGAAGTTAGTCACCGAAACCTTCTTGTTAATTGGTGTGCCCGTGGGGTCATCGACCACATGGAGCAGGTCAGCACCAGCAATACCTGTGGACAGGTCTGTCAGGGCTGTAATTTTCTTATCGGCCATTTTGGCTTTCTCCTATATTAACCCACGAAATTGTGGGAATGTTACTGAAGGTATGAACGCATCATCCTTCATCACTTGATTCATTACCAAGCTTACTAAGAAAATCGTCACATTGTTGAATTGCACCCGTAAGTGCGTTTTGCAATGCAACGTTTTCTAATTTCTGTTTCTCCAATTCAGACCCTTGAGTCCGAACCTTAGTCAAATCTCCTAGAAGGTTTTCCTTCCGCTCTTCAATCATTTCTTTAGTAATCATTATCACTCCATAATTAAGTTATTGTATAGTTATTTATAACAGTTTTAACCAGATGCTGCGACTGTAACACCATTTAATACGAATGCAGAACCAGTAGATGTTCCTGCTTGACTGTAGAAAGCAATGTCACTGGTACGATCTTCAACATCAAATGGTTCATTGACGTTTGCAGCCGTATCTTGTACAAGTCTACCGCCCTGATGATCATCTGTATCACCCTCTAGAGCGATATTAACATCAACATCACCACCTGTGAACGGAATGCCTGTAACATCAGTTGCACCATCAACACCTTCAAGTACAAAGTCAATGCTTTCACCTTGAACGCTATCGTGTCCATCAGCAGAGAAGTTTAGAATAACATCGTTTGCAACTGTAACCGCTGTATTAAGTGTTACACTTGTTGAACCGTTAGTTGCAGCAACAGTTAGTGTTCCATCTTGTGACAAAGCAGTACTTCCTTGAGCATCTGTCAATGGTGTTGCCTCATTTTGTCCGTAAACTTTCATGCCTACTGCAATTGTACCAGAGTTACCATCTAAAACCAAAGCAGTTGTTGCTGTTGTAATCGCACCATTTACCGTTGCGACAACAGCAGCGGTAGAGTCGAGAACAATTCTACCAGCAGGAGCAGCATTAGTACCACCTTCTTGTCTCATTGCCAGTACTGATTCGCCATCTTCTTCAGACATATCTGCACTACCATTGAATACGATACCCGCTTCACCAGCAGTTACACCGTCACCAACACCAGAACCATTCAGTCCAATAAATCCGGCTGCAGCATTTGTTTGTGCAGTGCCTCTGAATGTGATCTCGTTAGTTCCAGAACCACTAAAGTACTGAGCACCAATTGTGCTGTCCTCTACCATGTCTGTTACACCCAAACGAGACAACAGAATGTATGCCTTGTTTGTAATAGTTTGGTTGGCAGACCATGCAGCAGAAGTCATATCAACTGCCTCATCAAATGTTATCCGAACATCGAATGTTCCAGTGTTACCTACTTCACCCTGATCGAAGTCGATACCAACAACTGTTGCAGTACCACGAATGGCTGCAAGGTTGCGAATACAAACCAGAACTTCAGGCTGTGCAGCTTTATTATCGTTGCCAGAAGCAGCGGTGCCAGGAGTTAATCCCCAACCACCACTGACGGCAATGGCATCTTCTCTCGCTCCCATTGATCCAGATGCATTTGAATCAACTGGTAGGAACTTAGGCCGACTTTCAGCACTTGTCGAACTTCCCCATAAACCCATTGTATTTCTCCTTTTATTCTTGCAAGAATATTAAGTTTCTTTCTTTATTTATGTTATTTGAACCCTAGACGTTTCAATTCACCAATGGTTTTGGAGACATTTGTGTGATGAACACCAATACCGCCTTTATTTTCCCACTCATTTATATTCTTTATATAGTCATCTATCAGAATATTTGGTTTCCCATTTGTTGTAGCATACTTTTGTTTTTGTGAACGCATAACAAGATTTATACGACCTTTTTTCCAGTTGGTATTCTTAGCCAACCATTTCATCTTACCATTCTTTGACGTTGGATCACGCCCAGAATAAGCAGACAAAACATAAGGATCGTATTTCTCAATAAACTGATACAGAAGTTTGCCTCCAGGCATCCAATCAAGGTTTGCCCAGAAACCTTTAGTCTGGTTGATTTTATTCCAACGTTCATCCTTATCAGAGGTTGCAAAGTCACCACCAATGGCAGCCTCTGCACCCTTCATAAAGTTAACCAGAACTTGGTCCAAATCACAATAGATATTAGGCAAATCTTCAGCTTCTGCAATCGTGAAGCTTCGTAGAGTTTTCATTATTTTTCTTTAATCTCCGGTTTTGTATCAATTTCATCAGACTTCTTGCCCGTCATTGTTATAGTACTACCTTTGACCTTCTTTGTCAAGTCCTTTTCTTCTTTTTTTGCCTCATCCAAACCCCACACTTTTGCAAGTGCTTCTTTCATGGACTGAACCTTGAACTGTTGGTAGTCAGTTATTTCTTGGCCGGGTGTGATTGATTGAGTGTGCTGACGATATTCTGGTGTACCAATCTCAAACGCTGAATTAACTTTACCAATACCGTGTTCATATTTTTTCCCTTCTTCTAGATCATAGTCAACTTCTTCGGCCTTCCTGTAGTATTTTCCAGAAATTTCTTGTCTTGCTTGTTGATCTTCCCTAGATATAGAACCACGTTTTTCATGTCTCTTATTAATCTCTTTGATCTTTTTAACTTCCTCTGGAGTTCCATATGCCTGTGTAAGTTTGAGAGCAAGTAAACCATGTTCATTTTGATCTTCAAGACGATCACGTTCTTTTTTAGTTACCTTTCCTTCATCAAGGTCAACTTCTTCCATATTATAATTAGACATGAGAGCCTTAACTGTTTTAACATCCAGTTTCATTGCCTTTGCAATCTCTTCTGCACTTTTCTTATCTTTAATCATTTGGTGCAATTGAGACATTTTACCCGCTGACAACATTTTTTTATCATCATCGTCTTTATCATGGTTCTCATGGGAAGTTTCAAAAATAACATTGAGTTCGTTGATAGAAACACCCTTCTCAATACCATGCTCAAACATCACATCATACCATGCAATTTCTCCTTCAGAATTAGGAATAGCGTGCATACCATGAACAGGATGACCTTCACCCCACTCTTCATGCACAACATTTTTTGCACAGAGATGTTGAGAGTTTGCCTTATTAGGGGAATCCTCTAATCCTTCTTTCATTTTTTCCTTAATGAAAGTGCCGAATTCCTCATCCTTTTCACCTGTATAATTCTTGTCAACATAGTTAAAGAATTTCTTCTTCTCTTCATCTGACTTGAGGTCAGCAGGGGAATCAATCTTAAACTTTTTAAGAGCGCTATTGAAGAACTTCTCATATTCTTCTTTTTTGCCTTCATCAAGACCCACTTTTTCCTCAATGTAATTACCATCGTCATCTTTGGTGTACATATTTTTCCAATCATTACCAAACATTTTTTGTAGCATTTTTTCGATATTCTTAGGATCACCAATCATCATCGAATCGTCAGCATCAATTGGTTTAACTTTAAGTCTAAACCTTTTCGCCAAAGTGAGCGGCAAGTCTTGAACTTGAAGACCCAAAAACTCTACTGTTGCTTCACCGAGTTTCTTTTTGTTTTCTGCTTTGATGCGCCGAGCTTCAAGTCTTGCACGATGCTCCTTATATGACTTTGTGCGACCATCTACTCTATCAGCTTCTTCTTCCCACATCCCTAGAATCGAAGATTCCAAGGAGGTTCCTTTAGTCTCCAAATATTTCTTACCCATTTTTATTCTCCTTGATCTTTCTGTCGATTTTTTCTAGGATGGATTCTTTTTGTTCTCCATAACCTGATTTAATTGTTTTTAACATATCCTTATAAGATTTTGCAATCTGTGCTTGGAACTTCTCTTTATCAGCTGGTCTACGCATTGAGTTGTATTTATTTTGGACTGCCTGAGCAATCTTCTGATTGACCTTCTGTTTCTTACCATCTGCAAATTCTACATCATAAGATCGTAGTGATACAGCCTTTCTCAACTGCATCATGATATTTTTGGATGCAGCCTTTTCGTCATCATCAGTTGAAGAAACGTCTTTTGAAAATGCACGTTGTTTCATGTCTGGATCATTACGCATTGCACGGCGAGCATCAGCAGCTGCGCCTTCTTCAACTTCTTCATCATAAGGTGAACGATGCCATCCTCTGGATTCTAAATCTTTAATTTGTTTTTTATCGCTTGCATCTACAGTTTTTCTATCCTTTGGATTCATACGCCTTCGCATACGATCATAGGCAGTGGGTTGTTTATTTTTGAAAAGAGTAATTGTTTTTTTCTCATCAAGGTCAACTTCTTCTTTATAGAAGTTCAACTCAAATGGTTTTGGACCACCCTTGTTGTATACTTGAACTTGGATAGCACCTTTGTCACCTTCTAGACGATAACTGTTTGTCTTGCCCTCTGATGGTTTCCTTGGCCCAGACGCAACCTTGTCATCAATCTCTTTGGAGTCAACTGTGATACCATGAAGTTTCTTTGCCATCTTGTATGCGTGTTTCATGGCAGATGAGAAGTCTTTGTGGTAGAGGTCGTATTTTGCTTCGTCCAGTTCAACTTCTTCTGTAATCTTGTTCTTTGCGAAATAATCTGCGATTGCCTGTGCATCGTCAAAAGACTTCTGACCCTTCTCACCTTTCATACTAACGAAGAAACTATCTGCACCACGGTCAAAGTCAGCAGTTCCAACTACTTTACCACCGAACTTAATTTCAATTTTATCGCCATCCTTGGTTACTTTATACTTACCTTTACCACCGTGAGCAAGAACCTGTTTTGTAGCTTCATCAAGTTCAACTTCTTCACCGATACCAAGTTTGTCAGCACTCTTAATTGCTTTCATTATGTCTTTTGGAGATGTTACTTTTTTACCGTTAGGAGCAAGAAGTGCGTATTGAATTTTGTAACCTTCTTTTTCTGCTTTTTTAACACCAGAAGCACCAACAACACTCTTTTCTACGTTACCTTTTTTCATAACGATAACATCTGACTTCTGCTTGTTTGGTGATACTTCATCAAGTTCAACTTCTTCTTTCTTAGGAGCATCATGAGTGTATCCCATCTTCTTCATTCTAAGATGGTCATCCATAGTGTCTGCTTTATAACCTTTACCAGTTTTGGGGTCATACATCATGTGTGGTTTGAAATCTCCACCATCTTGTGCTTCATCAAGGCCAAACTCTTCCTCAAACTCTTCATAAGATGCATCAATGCCGATGCTGGCGTAAGATGCATTGACTTTGGACATGGCAAACTTTTGCAGTTTCATAATGTCTGCCTTCTTACCATTCTTCATCATATTTTCAAAGGTCTTTTTATTCTTGTCATTGATCTTATCATAGATTTGCATGATAGCAGAGGCGGTGAAACTATCCACACCAATTTTACCGTCTTTCATTTTTAGTGTCTGCTTTGCACCACCAGCTGCCTTACGCATCAGATCAAGATTGTCCTCATTAAGATTCTGATACATTTCTTCCAGCGCTTGGCGCATTGTTGTTCTATAGCTTGTCATGCCTCTATCCTTTCATCAAGTCGGAAACCGACTTTGTAGACCAAAACTTACAAGACCAATATCCTGCTGTTGTCTTATCTTTCTTTTGATCACAATTGTGTCTTGCTCTAAAGTTTTTTCTCGCTTCTGGGTCATCTCGTTGAATAGACATATTTGGATCACCAAACTCTACTTTAACCACATTTCCTTTTTTATTTTTGACATAAACCTTGTATTTTTTTACATCGCCCTTTGTAGGATTATTTAGTTCTTTACCGCTCTTATCATCTTTTTCTGTGATCTCGCCCCAATCATTCAAGTCTTCATTTTTTGGAACACAGTTTGGAACCATTTTACCACTTTTTTTCTTCATACCAACCTGTTTATGTGTGTCCCAACACGGACCATCTTCTTCTAATCTTTCTACCATTTCAACCTGTTTTGCAAGGTCTTTATCTGCTTTACCCCAAGTGCCACTACTCTTGGTTACGAACGAATTTACTCTGGCGAACGCCCACTGTTGTGGTGTGGTGCCGGGACGATGACCTGTCTTGTATGCAGCCATACCACGATCATATACTTTCTTGAGAATAGAATATGGCATACCAGACTTATCTGCTTTCTTTACCAATCCTGCAATCTTTTCGTCAAGTTGATATGCTTCCACAAAAGGTTTTTGTTTAAGGCCTCGTTCATTTTCAACATCTTTATTTGCTTTGTCTAGTGTGGATTTAGTGTCACTACCATCAAACTCAATAGGTTCTGGTGGATCACCCCTAACAAAAGCACCATCTGATTTATCTTTCTTCGGGTCTACTTGGCCCGGATAATGTGTGAAATCTTCTACCTGTGTGTCCAGATAGTCAGACATGTCATCTATTCTACTCACAGCGGTTGCAACCTTGTTTGTCCACCATGTAGGTAAATCATCCTCATCACCAAGTTTAGTCAGTTCACTTTGCATTTTTTGAAGAGCAGACATTGCAATTTGTATTTTGTTTTTCATTGATGCAACGTCTGTGTGGCCATCTTCACTCAACATTTTGTTTACGTTGTCTAGGAAAGACTCGTTCTTTGACAGGTATGCAGCAATGGCCATATCCTTACGTTTCTCTTTGGACTTACCTTTGAACTGTGGCGCATCTGACTTTTCAAAATCATCAATGTAATCCCCTTGGTCTGCATTTTTAGGCAATGCCTCACCATACATCTGTTTGAACTTCCTACTGTGTTGTGAAGGTTTAGTTTTAGCAGTTGCATCGCCAGGCGCTGGACCTTTCTTCTTCTTTGCAAAATGAGCATCTCTCTTTCTCTTTGTTGAAACTGACATTTCGTCACCTTCAGCATCTTTTGCATAATACTTTGCTGGCTCTGTTCCTTTACTGCCTTTTATATCTGAGTCTTGTTTGACTTCATTGATCTGATTAACCAAATCTTTGAATGTTACCATTTCGTTTTGTACCTCGGCCTTCAACTCTTTTGGAAGAACACCTTTCTTAACCAATTTGTTGATGTACTCCACAAACTCTCTTGGGTTGATGCCAACTTGATTTGCAATTTCTGCCGCAAGGCCGGACGGATTGTTTATCACGATACTACCAGCATCACTCCTATCTTGTGTACCGCCTTTATCAGACACAGCTTGAACATATCGTTTAATCAACTTATCATAAGCTTTGGGATGCCTTGTTTGATCAATTTTTGATTTAAGTTTCTTAAACCAAGCCATTTCATCAAGTTTAACTTCCTCTGCAATCTTAACGGACATAAAATCAGGCATCTTGTCTAGATAAATTGCAAATCCACCTCGTTTTTTAGGATCGTGATATGTGAGGTGTGCTGTGCGGCCCTTCTTACTTTTCGTAATTTTCTTAACAACCATTTTATCACTTTCGGCTGGAAGTATCGTCTTCGGGTCTGTGATTCCAGCCATACTATATGGACGTTTTGATTTAGAAAGAATAATGGTGTCACCCTTTTTAATATCAGGTGCCTTTACCTCACGCAACCGTGGTTCTCTACGATTTACAGATGGGTCTTCATTGCGTAGGTTCTTGGGATCATTGTTCAGCGGGTTGTTGTCTCTATGTCCAACATCCATACCCTTAACTGCCTTGTCACCCATTGCCCTACGAGCCTTGTTCCTAGAAGAGCGCCGTGCGATCTGTTCTGGTCTGCCTGCGTAGTTTGCATATTCCTTGGCGTAGTTCCTTTCATTGAGAGCGATATCGTGTAACCATGCTTTATGAACTTTTCCACTGCCGTCCATGTATCCTATGTAGTTTGTTCCTCTATTTACTACTCGACCTTCAATACCATTAGCTTCTACTAAATCATCTATGTTCCAAATCTTGCCTGTTAGGTATGCATCTCGAAGAGTTTCATAGTCATCCATTTTTCCCATGTCACGCTCTTCACGAATACCCATGTGTTTGCGAACATCATTGTACAGTTTTACACCATCTTTAAAGCTGGTTGGAAGTCCTTGCTTGAAAGAATCATAGTCACCTTGACTTGCTGCAGCTCTCACCTTGGAAGCTGACATACCAGAAACGCCTTCAGAATCTGGATCACGCTCTCCCGCACTAATTACCTCTATGCTGTCAAAACCATAGTAACCGTGTTTACCTTTTACACCGTTATATTGATTTAGAAGTTTCTCAAATTCGTCAACACGATCTGATCCAGCAACAAGAACAATCGCACGATGACCTTTATCGTGCAACAGTGTAGCCATCTCAAAAACATTTCTCGCTTTACTAACTTGGATGTTCCTTGCATACTTTTTGAACATCTTCTTCATGTATGCGACTTTTAGAGCATGTGGTAGTGGATTCTTTTGGGGGTCTTGGCTGTGCGTAGGAAACACATAGAATTTAGCGCCGGGATACTTTGACTGTATGTTGGCAGCAGACTCTATCATGAGTTCATGCCCCGTAGTCGGTGGGTTGAATCGTCCAATGCAAAATACTGCCGTATCACCACGGGCTTCTGAAAGCTCAGAAAACTTTTTTAAACTCATTCAATTGCTCCATCTGTACAAATTTTAACTATTTATACGATAAGAGTTCTTAGAGTTCAAGCCCCATGATATTATCTCTAGGACGATCTACATCAATTGTTTCTCTCATTGTTCCACCCATAGGTATCATGTTGAAAGGAACCCTGCTAAATTTTCGTGTGATGTAACAGGATGTAGTCTCTGCTTGAACATGAATAGGTTTGAAACCATGAAAGTGGATTGGGATCAAATCAGTACATTCGTCTAACTTGCCCTTCGTGTTCACATGCCATTCAGAATTATCCAGTATGATCATACCGTCATCCTTCAAACAGTTGATTGCATAATCCACACAGTCGTACCGAACCTTGCTATCAAGAACAATCACATCAAATTGCGTATCAAACTTTTCAATCGTCTGAGCAAATTTGTCCAAGTCGGGTTCATAGGTTATTTGGACATTATCTTCAGTCTCATTTAGTTTCTGTGTCCAATCTTCAGACGTATCCACTCCACGAACAATGCAACGTTTCTGTGCTGCCCACCACAAAGAAGAATATCCAGCCCCATACTCGAAAATTTTAGATGGAGTTGGGTCTGACCAATCTATTGAATTTAAATATTCGTAAGCAGGATATGTGAATAGAGGCATTACGCTTCCATCACCATCAATAGGGATTTTGTTACGAGAACTTTCTAGAAACCCAAACTCTGTTCGTAATTTGTGTACTAAAAAAGAAAAATGTAGTTCTTCTATTGGCAACCTAGTGCCGTTAATATTAACATCAGACATAATGTAAATAGCTCCCTAAGATATATTTTGGTTTGTTTACTGGCATTTGACCAGAATGAGGATGAGTCCAAAATGGGGGAAACATAATTAGTGACCCTTTCTTGCTAGGAGAAATTATCTGTTCACCACCAATTGGATTTACTACTGTTTGACCAGCATCATTGTCTGTTAGGTAGTAAAATATTACCAAGAACCTGAGACAATTTAATTTATTAGTAACATCAATATGTGTTGCAAATTGATCAATCCCGTTTGGTTCGTATTTTTTCATACGCACGGCCTCAAACGAATATGAAGGAAAATTTACTGCCTTGATATCATCTTTATACTGATCTATGTATGGAGCAGTTTTTGAGATGATATTTGCAAAATCTCCACCAAACACTTTTGCGTGTTCTAGAAAATCAATTTGAGTGAAGGACATTTCCCCCTCTGCTTGTTTTTTTTGCAGAGAGGGAAACTCCTCAAACTTGGCCACCAACTCGTCACATTCCTTTACGGAAAGTGCGTCAGGGTATACCCTAACTAGTGTATCCATGTTTAATCATCTACTTTCTTTTTTAATGACATGATAGGAATTGGGTTGTCTTGTAATTTTCTATTTGGTGATTTTTTTTGCAATACAACATCTTCGTTACTACCACCCTTTGATTTTGGATTCACATGTCCAATATCAAAGAGTTCTGAATCATCATAATTCATAATATCTATATAATCACCATCGGCCGTATATGGATGGTCTGCATGTATTTTTGCCATACTAGGAACTTTATCATCAACTTCAGCTGATATGACATTTCTGCCAACTAAATCATTAAAAACTGATTTTGATTCTGGTTTACGACCAGCTAGCACAGAAAATAGTATTTCTAAACGAGTGTTGATATTACTTTTTTCAGTATAAGAATTAGAGTGTGCATAAGAGCCCGGATTTTTCCCTTTGAGTTCCCTGCCATTTTTAAGTTTTGCTGTAATATGATTAGGGAGTTCGCCATAACGCTCAGCTTTTTCCATCAATAACTTATTTACTTGCTTAAATGTTGCCGCAAACTTTGGTGGTTGTTGTATCTTCCAATTAGGAACACTCAATCCCTTAAAGTTATCGTTCTTAGGGTAATCCAAAGCATAACGCATGTAAACATAATTTCTTAATTCTGTATTTGTTATACCTCTTGAATTACTATCAGCACCATTTTTCACGTTAGGTGAGTATGCCTCCGCAAACTCTTTCAAGTATTTTCTTAGACATTCAACTTGGGTTTGTGATACTTTATAGTTACCGTTAAAGAAAGCTTTGGACTCTTCAATACGGGAGGATTGAACACCTCTAACCATCCACATAAGAAGTTCTGAAACAATTCTGTCCCAACCGTTTTTCTCGTATTCATAATCTTTACCAGCAATTTTACCAAGAAGATTTGAAATTCTTGGATCAGTCTCATCTCTATCAGATATCTCTCTAATCTGGCGTAGATATTTGGTAAACCAGTTTTTAGTTACCATCTTTTGCCAATCGTCCCAAGCAACACCTTCATTTTTCCAAATTAAAGTATCACAAAACTGCTCAAGTTCTCCCCGTGTGCCAGTCACATATGGAACTCGAATAGACTTAATATATTCTTGTATGTCAGAATTAAGTTCTTTAAATTTTCTCCCTCTACAATCGTGGTCTACACCGTCAATACAAATTGTAAGAGAGTGTTCAGATGATAGAGATATTTGATTGTTAAAAAAAGGAACGAGTGCTTCAAACAAACGATTTTGACCGTCAATGATAAATTGCTTAGTTCCTTTTTGCACTCGCTTCTCTAGATATTTTTCTACCTCTTGCCAAGCTTCTTTTATTTCACTAGAACTAGAGATAATTCTCATCTTTACTGTTTCTTGAAGAAGTGGAGCAGGAACAACGACAAAACAGTCTAAAAGACTATTTCCCTTAATTATAGAGTTGATGTACTCTTTACATTTTTCATTATCGTTTGAAGTCCATGCAGACGTTTGTGCCAATCTCTGTAGAAAACCAGTAGCACGATCAATGATTGATCCTTTAGACTCGACTCCTAATGAGCCAGCATTATAAAGATTCCATAGTGATGTTGTTGAAAGTTTAAATTCGGATGCGTCCCGAACAAATATATTTTTAGTCATCATATACCTCCATATTGACTAATGCTGTGTACAAAATTGTCATCAGCAATCTAGTAGAAGTTAATTTTTACTGTCCCATACTTCCAATGGACATAACTATATAGGCGTTTACAGGAACGATTCTAGACTACCTTGTTCTAAACTATAATTTGTCAGAACAAGTTCTTTTCGACCTTTTTGATTCTCCATGTAATCACCTGTTGATCTCATGGAATAAGTGTGGTCAAACTCTAACTCATTCCAGCCTTGAAACCTATCCTTAATAGGTTGGTCTGCATTGTATGATATCATCATATTCATATCACATTCATTGCAATTCTTTGCAAACACATCATGATCAAATGTTAGATGCATATTACCTTTCTTACCGTATAGACTTGAGTCCTTCAATTCATATGGTGGGTCAAGGTATACAAATGCTTTAGGATTGTTATCCTTCAATAACACATCATATGAACCATTTGTAAATTTCCAATTGCGAATTAACTTTTGGTAAAGAGGTAATTTACTAATGATACTAACCGTAAAACTCATTTTGTTTGCTTGATCAGAATACGTTCCTGTCTCTGTAAGACCACTGAAACTATTTCTATTTGCAAAATACCAAGCTACTGCTTTGTCAAATTTACTACTCACATCATCATTGATGATTTCTTTCTGCACACCCAACATTGCTTTTGCTTCTTCTGGCGTATAACACTCGCTTTTCATCTGCATCAATTTTTCAGACATTTCTTCACCATCACTTTGAACACTTGTCCAAAAAGTGTATAGAGCTGGATAAAGGTCATTGACCCAAATCTTCATGTCTGGAAATCGTTTTGTAATCTCTATAGACATAGAACCACCACCAAGAAATGGTTCACGCCATTCTTCATATTCTCCAATATTGGGTAACATTGGATATAACTTTTTCACCGCTTTAGATTTACCGCCGGGATATCTAATGGGCGTTGTTAATATCGGTGATCTCATTTAAAAAATCCCTCTAGTGTTCCTTGTACGCCGTAGCTACTGTCAATTAACCAATTCATCTTTTCTGTGATAACCTTGAGGGGTTCCACAAAACTTTTCTCATATTGCATATCATAGTCTATTTTACCAGCAATGTCAAGTTCCTTTGGTACTTCTGTCATAAAAGAAAAGGCAGAAGACTGAAATACATTTGGTTGACGCAAATGTAGGAAACGGATTTTATCACCTTCCTGTATCAGAGGATATTTGTTTTCCAACTTTTGTTTGTTGACAAGGTGGTTGTATAGTATGGCACCTTTGACATGGATGGGAGCGCCCTTAGCAAATAGCTGCGACTCACCCCGAAACTTTTGTACACCATTGCAACTTCTAGGATATGCAATTTCCTCTGGTGGTAGCTTCATAAACTCATCTCGAAACTCTTGTATGAACTTATTTAACATTTTCTCATCACCGCTCATCATGATCTTCAAGGCCTGTTTAATCTTTTCTCGACAAGGTGCAGGGGTACTTGACTTTACTGCTTCTATGCCCATAATCTTTAGATATGGTTCTTTATATCGTACACCTTCCATATCATGCACATTGAGGATATATCGTTTCTTTGCAGTCCATATACCTTTGTCAGCAATTGCCTCTCTTGCCATGAACATCTTTTGATCGTATGCATTCATCTCCTCAGCAAGATGCTGATAACTTTTATCAATAAAAGGTTCCAACTTCTCACTTGCAATCTTGTCCAAGAAGTTGATAATTTTTTCAGTCGGAGTTCCCTTCGGAAACAGTTTATCAACAAGCTTGTCAAAAGTGATATACACAGAATCGGTATCTGATGCAATGACATAATCAAAGTCTTTAGTTTCAAGCAGCTTGTTAAGATATATGTTGAGACTTTTTTCAATCCATCGTATAGATAACTGCCCAGACGTTGTAATTGCAGTAGCAACCAACAAATCGAAATAGCGAAACCAATTATTGCCAATTGCACCGTAAGCGGAATTAAGAGAAATCTTCTTCGCCATTTGGATGTTGTCGTAGCGAGATATCTTCTTGAGTAAAGCGGTGTTACCAGTGTCTTCATACTCTTGTTTAGCTTCGAGCATAAGTTTCTTATATTTGACTCGATCATTATATACATTCTCCATTAATTCTGGCAGGAACCCTTTTACATCTTTACGGAAAAATGCACCGTTTGGAGTCATGCAATATTCTGTATTATTCTTTGCTTTACCCGCAAGGATTTTATCTACCATTCCTTCAACCATGTCAGCTCCACCATTCACCAATGTCTCTGGCGAAATGTTATACTGCATGATAAGGTGTGGATACAGTGAGTTCAAGTCAAACGACATGACCCAGTTGTGCATACCCACTTGAGGGTCTTTTACATAGGCACCTTCAAACTTTTCACTCTTCTCATGTTCTGTTTTCTGTGGTATCACAATCTTCTTTTTGCGAAGATGGTTGTAAATCACTACATCCCAATATCGAACTTGACCAAGAACATCAGTCATATTCACCTTACCGTCATATGCCATAGTCAGGCACAATTCAATAAGACGCATCTTGTCCTCAAGCTTGTCCACAATCTCAACGTCTTGGATGTTGTATTCAATAAAAGACTGATAATCTTTCTGATACCATTCACTAAATGTATCGTATGGATTTCCTGCTTTGCGTTCACCTAGTTCTACAAATGCAATGTGGTCTAAGGTATAACGCTCTTGGTTTGTGTATGTGAACTTACGATAGAGATCAAAAAAGTCAAGTGCAGCCACGCCGTAAATTGTATAGACTTGGTGCTTGCGTCCCATTTGATAAACTTCACGTTCATGAACTCTTCCCCAAGGAGAAAGTTTCTTGACCATATCTTTATCAAGCACCTTTGCAATACGATTGCATAGATACGGAATATCAAAGAACTCTGTGTTCCAGCCAGTGATAACATCTGGTTCTATCGAAGACCATGTGTCAAGGAACTTGAAGAGCAACTCTTCCTCATTCCGACACAGGCGATAGTCCACATCATCACGATAGTTCTGGAACTCATGAAGACCCCAGACGATAATCTTTTTGTTCTGGTGGTTCTTCAGAGTGATCGACAACATAGGTTCAGCCGCATCCTTTGGATTTGGAAAACCGTTCTCGCACTCCACCTCAATATCAATGGTCACAATACAAATCTGGTCTTTATCCCATGGCACATCGCCGGGATATTCATCACCGATATAGCAATAATTGTATTGAGTATTGCCGAATACAAGATTCTGTTTCTTGTGTGAGTCGTACCAATCCTTTGCCTCTGAAATAGAGTCGAACTTCTTAGGTAAGACATGCTTACCGTCTAGTGTTTTATATCCAGTTGGTTCTGAAACAAGATTGAAAAGAGTCGGTTCATACCGAACCTTTTTCTTGATACGTTGGCCGTTCTCAACTCCTCTAACAAAAAGTTGATTGCCCCATTGAAGTACATTTGTGTAAAAGTCCATTATCAGACTATACCACCTTTATAGTTATTTGTCAAGGTCTATTTTTGATTTTGGGGGGTCTATTTTAGCTGTAGCATCATTTTTATCTTCTTGCTTTTTCCAGTTTGATAACACAAACTTTCTATGAGGATTAACAGATACCTTGAATCGTGACAGAGTATCCCGATTGATGAGTAGAGTTGATCTGGCATCCTTGGTTGTGAGGCCAAGAGGCACGTTATCATATACCATATTGTTGAAAGATATCTTGGCAGATATGATAGGCCGCTCATCTATTTTTACGACATGTTCTGGTTTAGACATTCCGATCAATTTACTAACAAATTTCTTACCGTTCTTTTCCCACTTCACTTTTTTACCATCAACATCCAATTTATCCACTACGAACATTGATGCATTGGTTCCGTTTCCAGTGTCGAATTTAGCTCTGACCAAACCATAATCAATAATTTCTACAGTTTCATGATATCCTGATTCTTGGTTGAAAGCGTATCTTCTATGAACAGGATTTTGTAGATACTCAACCATCAGTTTGACAATATCTTTTTCTTTTGTGGGTTCTTGTGGAACCGTAGTCATATCATAGTTTTGAAAGTTTGATCCCATACCAGGCGAACCGTTACACTCTAAGACATAAATTTCATTATTAACAATCGCATGATCAACGCCTACCATATATGCACCTGTTGCCCTTGCAGCTGCAAGAACTTCTGCCTTCTCTTCTTTACTCAAGACATAAGGTTCTGTCTTTGCGCCCATGTGACGATTGGATCGAAAATCTTTTTCTGGTTTAATTCTTTTAGTTGAGGCAACGATACGACCATTAAGAACGATAGTCCTAACGTCAAACTCTATTTTTAAAAATTCTTGAATGATAAGGGGCGCATTGAATTTCCACAATGACTGAATAACACTCATCATTGATTCCATACTCTCAACCTTAGAAACACCGATACCTTGTGTCCCTGTCAAAGTTTTGATGATGACAGGAAACTTACCACCGATACGGTCATGTGCGTCAATGATACTCTTTTCATTATTGACCAAAGAGGTACGGGGAGTGTTAATATTGTTTCGTTCAAACGCTGTGTAAGCTGACATTTTGTTATCACATGTTGCCATGCCATCACGATCATTGATCATCATGCAACCAGCATTTTGCAGTGTGCCTAGTAACGCAAGACCAATCTCATCTTGCAGAACACCAGCACGAACAAATACCACAGTTGCTGCGGTTTCAACCTTAATATCTTTCTCATCACCATTATGGTTTTTGATGGCAACCGTGCCCTTTTCAATATCATTATCTGATACCCAAGCTTCAGTTGTCACCACCGTATGACAAGTCAAACCCAAATCTGCACACGCCTTTAGTAGCATACCAGTAACAATTTCTGGTTTCTTTGCTTTTGAATTAGTCAAGATAAGAACTGTTATCTTATCGTGTACAACTTCTTCAGTTATAAAGGACTTGAACTTTTGCAAACTAGGCTTCCCGTTTTTTACCAATATTGTATTTTGTCTCTAACAACCATTCACTTTTTTCCTTGAAGGAAATTACCTTGATTTGACTCAAGGGTGCAGATGGTTCAGCTTCGCCTACAACATTAACCAATCCCCAATCATTAAGAAGATTTACAATTGTATTTCGTCTTGCAATATCATTTTCAGATAGGTTTGTATTTTTTCCATCTAGAGCAAACAACTCCTTAAAATGAACAATAAAATACTTACCCTGCTTATGTAAAATATGGCAGGATTGATACAGTTTCTTTTCTTTTCTTGAGGCTACTCCAATTCGAGATAATGTCTCTCTGACTTTTAAAAAGTCATCGGGCTGCTTTAGAGTTATCTCTAACATATCGCCCTGTTTCCAACTAACTTCTTCCATTTCTTCCACCTTTATTTGTTCTTCGTTTTATGGCAGAAATCTGTTCATCATCTAGCACATCAAGAGCGGCTTTCGCCTTTTCATTATTATACCCATAATACTCTTTAACATATTCTAGATCATCTAATTTCTTCGCCTTCGCCCAAGGACTAAAACGTTTCCTTGGTCTAAGACTATTTAGGAAAAAGTCGAACTGTAACTTCTTGTCTAGATGTGGTAGTTGATTCAGTTCATTGACAAACAATACAGTGTCTTGAAATGGCATGAGACATTTATTGACAACGAAAGGCGGGTATTTCTTCTCCCACGTTTCATCCTCACTGTCCATCAAAGGTTCTTTTGTTTGGTTGATTGCGTTTAGATAATCTTTTAACTCATACATTAATCTACAAACCCTTCACCCTTTTTCCAATGATGTAGCCTGTGACAAAATACAACCCACATTAATGAAAATAAAGTATCTGATCTATATGTTCCGTTTTCTATTTTTAACTCATACATTAAGCACGCCTTCCACTATTATAATTCCACAATCCATCATAAGCTTCTTCCAGTTCCATTTCATCAGCTGGACGGCGGTTCATTTCCATTTGGTTTGCACTATTAAGAAGAGTCAACTCTTCTCGTAATTTACTATCTGCTAACTCACCAATATTATATGCCCGAGGCCGATCTATAGTAGAAAACTCATACACCAATCGTTCTGCTTTGGACCCAATCAACTCTCTTATCTTTTCACGATCTTCAGTAGTTTTGTGTTGAAATGACATTGTTCCATAAATGGAATGAAACAACCCAGCATCACAGACATGTCTTGGAGCACCATTTGCAGCAAGAATATCGTGAACACCTACAAGGTGTTGCATCAAAGTGCCACCACTATGAGGCACTTCGCCACACCCCATTTCAATAAGATATTTAACTTTTGTAGTGATCAAGTCTTGCATCATCCACCTCATCAGTAAAACATTTAAATACGATACAGCTTCTCAATTTGAAACAGTTTTTTGATACAGGCATTGCTTGGTGCAATCTCTTTGCTGGAAAAACCATCAACCTGTTTCCAGTATACGCAATATGTTTTTCTATTTTCTTTGGTTGTTCTTTTTTGTCTTGGTCATGTTCTGTCCATATGACAGTGCCACCACCCCAATCTTTTCTCCAATCCAGCAACGGATAATATATCATAGTAAATTCACCATCATCGCAATGAGGTCTAGGTTCAATGCCATATGTATGAGCATTAAAGTAAATTCTACGAAACCTATCTACGCTATATTTTTCCTTGAAATTGTATTTATACATGAGATGATCCCACATAGGAAGTAACCACTCAAAACCATTCTCTTTAATTTGATCAGGGGTCTTTCCAGCCAGGCGATGCCAATGATAAATCTCTTGGCTATTGTCAGATTTGTGATAGTAGTGCCATAAAAATTCTTTGTCTGATATAATATCATTTACAAATCGTGCATCGTGTGGAGCCATAACATTATCATAAACGTGTATCTTCGATTCATGCATAGAAATCCAACCTCTCATTGTTGCCACCATTTGCAATAGTTTTATATGTCACACTATAACGCATATCATGACAAATTCTTGCAACTGGTTCTGCACGATGCCAGTGATACGCATCAAACAATACAACCCGATTACCTTTGTAGGTAGCGTGTTCTAAAACCTCTAACTCTTCAAGTCGGTCCACACTGTTATCAATATCAGGTTCCCAGATAGTTGTTCCACCACCCCAATGCCACTGATTCCAGTTCATGATGGGATAATAAAGCAATGTCATATTTCCCATAGTGCCGTCTGTATGGATATGCGGCTCTTGACCATGAGTATGAACGTTTATGTAAGCATCACCATACTCTTCAATACCAAAATCTTTCTCTAGATTAAGCAAGTTATGAATACCGCACCATAGTTCATGAACCCACAACATACCTAATTTATCAAGGGATTTCTGGTTTTGGCCATGATCAGTTACCCAATGGCGATTAGGGCCTTTCTGTGGTTCCCAATCTCCATATTTTAATCCCTTCGATAACTCAAACGGATAGTAGTTTGTCCCTCTGGTAGCAGTTCTACCAGTAGGACTATAGCTTCTTCCTTTGACTAAATTCTCTACCTTTTTTGCATCTCCAGCTGGAAGTACATCATCAAATATATAAACACTCATTTGAACTTCCCCCTAGCCATAATCTCTGTCAAACAAGCGAGGGTATTGATTTCTTGGTCTGCGACAAAAGCTGACTTATACTGGTACTCGCCCAATATAACAACAACGTGGGGAATAGTACTACCATCCACGCAATCGTACAAGCTATCATAAAGGCTACGGAACAAACGTACAGGATCATTGTCAAGGTTATTAACAACCCATTTACGAACATCTGTGAACTCCTTTCTTTTCATGTGACCCATAAGTTCTTTTATGTTGTCACTTTGTATATTTACCAAGATACCAGCGTCTATATTTCCAGAAACAGAATATCTTTGCAGTTCATTTAGAACTCTACGCCAATCTGGAAAATGTTTTTGCACCAATGCTGCAACAGCCTTAGGTTCAAACTTGACATTTTCTTTTTTAAGAATTTCCAAAGAATGTTTGAAAAAATCACCAGCAAGTTCTTGTTTCTCATCCTTTGGAATAGAAAAATCATAGACAGGACAACGAGACAATAGTGCTGGAATAATTCTGTTAACATAATTACAAGTAAGAATGAAACCGCAATTGGCAGAGAACTCTTCAACCATCCCTCGTAAAGCAGGCTGTGTAGAATTTGAATTTAAATAATCGGCCTCGTCTATAATCAAATATTTTCGCCCTCCGTGGAGTGAGACTGTCGAGGCAAAATTTTTCAGCTTCACTCTCAAGGTGTCAATGCCAGATTCTTCAGAACCATTGATCATCATATAAGTCAGACCAAGCTGATCAAGCATTGCTTTAGCAGCTGTGGTCTTTCCTAATCCTGGCCCTCCAGAAAATGTGACGTTGGGAAGTTCTCCCGCTGCCACAAATTCAAGAAGGGTTTTCTTTAGTTGTTTAGGTAATACGCACGATTGAACATCACTTGGACGGTATTTCTCCACCCATAAAAATTCTTCCATAATATATATTCCCCTTATTTACCATAATATGATTCTGGTTCAAGGGCAATAAAGTATTCAATATCCACGTTAGAGTTTTTGAAATTACTAATCTTATTCTCAGATACAGCAACCTCATACGTTCCCGGCATCAGTTTTAGATTCTCAACTTTGAACCAAAACTTGTGATCTGTTTCAACATCATTAACATAATCAACTTCCATAGCAAAGTGATTGGCTGTGTCGTTCTTCTTGTCAGTGACTCGAAGACTTCCATTTTCCAATACCATATCTGGCACACCAATAACAGCAGCTGCCTTGGTAATGTCAGATAGTTCTTTATCCGAAAATTTGAATGACACTTCACATTCTGGCATCGTAATTTCCCGTGTAACAGTTGTCACAACAGATGGATCGCTATACCAGTACTTGAGAGATTTTCTAGAACCCTCATTACCCATCATTACGAAGTCATCTTTAAAATCCAAATCTGGACTTTCAAATAAAGACAAAGATGCAAGGAATTCATTTAGATCATAAATCGCCACATCCTTCTCAAAAGTTTCAGCTACTGTAGCACGAGCAACAATGTTTTTCATAGCAGACATTGTTGTTAGCGTTGACCCTGCATTGATCAAAAGGTTCTGATTGATTGTCGAATAGTTCTTCAATACAGATACCGTGTTATCACTTAGTTTCATTATCTAGATTCTCCATCTCATTAATATAAAGTGCAATGATACCATAGTGTATCACTTTTAGCAAGTCACTTTTGTCCTTGCCATTCTTTTTTCCGTATCGTTGAGCATATTTCATTATGTTACCGATACAGAAACCTTCACCATGACCACCGTCTATGATGAACTCTGTAGCTTGAAACTTGTTCTTGCTATAGTGTTCATCATAGGTGGAGTCGATGTACTCTTTCAACTCAGCAAGAGCTTTTCCCTCATTGTATTTGTAATCAGGATTCTTTTGCTTTTTGTTCATCATATAAACTTGCCTCACGATCTGACATATATTTGCGCTTCTCTTCTTCACTGTCAATGACATTCCAGTTCATAGCGATAGAGCGCCTCTCGCCTTCACCAAAGAATGGCAACACTTGATGTTTCAACCATTGTGGGAAAATCAACATTGTTCCCTCTATGGGTTTAACGTAATCCTCTGTTTGCGGCCGGAGCTGCATGAGGTCACGCATAGAATTGACTCCCCAACACAGATGAGTCCATCCATCAACACCACCAGAGGCATTGTTGATTGTAGGAACATCAGGCGTATCCTTAATGCATTGTGGAACTGTCAACCATAGAAATCCAGACAACCCTGCCACAGTTTTTACACCATGATCATGGAAAGGATTATAGTCACCGGCATATGCGTGATTGGTCCAACACTGTGATACCTCTGCTTTTGCATCACGGTCATAACCCTTCTTCAAATAGGTAGTGCCTAATTGATTGAATACTGTTTCCAGCTGTTGACCGACTTGGGTATCAAAAGGAAAATTCAACTGAGCAGAACGCTCATCTTCTTTCAATTGGCCAACTAGACCATCAGCAAAACTTTTACTACTTGGAATAATTTCGTTGTCAATATGCTCATTGATTTCATCAATAATTTCTTGTGGAAACTCTACTCTGAGAATATTGAAGTTTAGAATTGGACGCATAGCAATCTGCAATCCATTTGCAGACTCACCAGTAATCTCATTATATTCATCCGAACCTTCTGGATATGTATTACCACCAGCCGTCCGAACCTTTTTCACACCATCTTCAGTTACAAAGATTTCAAAATCTTTTTCATCTTCTTCTGGTGCATTGTCTGTATCTGCCATTGCAAATTCCTTATCATTTGGATCAATCATTTTATTATAGGTATCGACAGATAGTGGACCCTTTTTATTTTCACTCAATTGAACTCTGCCATTATCAGTGATTGCTTCAATACCAAAATCAGCAATATTCACATCTTTCATTGTAACCATTTAAGACTCCTCATAATTATTAATAATAAAGGAATAGGGGGGTTTTGTCAACCCCCCTTTCCAATTTAGTTCACCTCAATGAGTCGAGGCTTCTTCTCTTCTGGAATAATACGCTCAAGTTCAATAGTGAGCATTCCATTTTCAAGTGAAGCACTATTGACAACGATATCGTCAGCTAGTGTAAACTTGCGGTCAAACTTACGATAAGAAATTCCACGATGAAAAGTATACTCACCGCTTTCATCTTTCTTGTCTGACCTGACCGATAGAGTATTCTCGGTCAATTCCACCGTAATGTCCTCTTTACCAAATCCGGCAAGAGCCATTTCAATTGTGTAGGTGTAGTCACCTCCTTTTTGGATGTTGTACGGCGGGAACCCTGTAGACTGCACATTATTTGCAGCATATCGTTGAAGCTGATCGAAGATTCGATCATATCCAACTGCGTAGGGTGTGAGTTGATTGAAGTTGTCAAATAGACCTAGTGCTTTGCTTGTAACCATAATAGTTCTCCTTTTTAAAGCAAGATTATATTTCGTATCCCCGAAGGCGATACTGTTAAAGTGAAATGGTTTTTTAGGAGAACCATTTCAAAAACTCCCTTCCAAGGACTTACGAATTGCCTTGTGTTCTTTATATATAAGGATTGAAACACTATATTTCAACCCCCACACATATTTTTTTAGTCATCATCAGTCGGAACAGCATCCTCTGAATAAGCCTCTTCACCATTCTCAGCGGTCATAACACCAGCATCAACTTTGGTATAGAGGTCAATGAAGGACTCTTTCGTATCTTCATCAAACCGTGCGACACACATTTCGATAGCGGTCATCTTGTCCTTGAAGATAGTGAAGGCTTTCACAATGTGGTCCAACCGGCGAGTTGAAATAATCTCATCAACACCACCATCATAGAAAGTCTTACGAATGACTTCAGCCCACGTTACGAGATTCGTGGCAAACTCTTCATCCACTTCACCGTACTTCTTCATGGAACCTACCACAATCTTTTTCTCGACAGCGGCAGTAGGATAGGGCTGCTCGACAGTGATGGCAAACCGCTCAAGGAAGGCTTCGTTGAGAATGTTGGTCCCAATGAACCGTCCATCTTCAGAACCCTTGCCCTTGGTGTTGGCAGTGGCCATGACGTTGAACCCATCTTTCGGAGTGATCCACTTGTTGATCTTTTTCAAGAACACGCCCTTACCTTCAAGCACAGGCTGCAATGCAAGCATCTTGTTTGAACCAAGGTCACACTCATCAAGCAACAACGTGCAACCACGCTCCATCGCTTCGATAACAGGACCAGGCACAAACTTGGTTTCACCGTTTACCAAACGGAAACCGCCAAGCAGATCATCCTCATCAGTCTCGATTGTGATGTTGAGTCGGATCAACTCTTTACCAAGTTCAGCGTGTAACTGTTCGACCATCAGAGTCTTACCGTTACCTGACAATCCAGTAATGAATACAGGATAGAACATGCCGGACTTCACAATCTTCTTGAGATTGGAATAGTTACCCCAAGGAACGAAACCCTCAAACGGAGCAGGAACCAAATTTTGCTTTTCCATATTTGATGCAACCAAATTCATAACTGCCTCTGGCTCTGGAGTTACAGCGGCAATCGCATCAGCAACAAACGCCGGAACATCAAGTTCAGGCAACTTGAACTGGTTATAACCCACACTACATTTTTTGAACCAATATGGCATCGGCACACCCGCTTTTTCAGCAGCAATACGAGTTTGCTCCTTATTGATTGTCGAACCATTACCGAACATCTCGGCAGCAACCTCGACAAACAACTTTTTGCGGGGAGTTAACTTAATAGTCATATCGTTTTCTTTCACTGTTTTCATCATCATTATCTTTATAATACCACACGGAGCAGAGTTTGTCAAACAAAAAATAGCATTTCATGTCGTTTTTTGCGATTTTCTTGTAAAGTGTGACATTTTTATCACTATGCAACCAATGCGACAAACTTATTGAGAAGCACTCGACTCTGGATGCGGCCCTTGTTGGACTTGGCAAAGGCAGTCTTGAGTTTTGCCTTGGAAGCACCAGCAAGATCATCGTCCAAGCCATCATTCTCGACAGCAAGACCACCACCACCCGGCAGGATGAAATACTGGTCATAACCCTTAGAGTCGATCATCACAACCTTGTCTTTCCGCATCTTGGCCATTGCCTGATCAGGGGTCACTTCACCACCCTGTAGGATATACCACCAAGTGCGGCGATTAACATTGCCTTTGCGACCTTGACCGGCAAGGAAGAACCCAACCACATTCATACCCGGCACCCGACCTTTGAGGGCTTTGAGAAGAGAATCAGTAATGTCTGAACGACTACCATAAAACTCATATCGCTTGTTAGTCACAGGGTCAATCAGAAGATTTTCCCGTGAAAACCCTTGATAGAAGTCGTTTCGCTCATTAGTATCCTTAACCCCCGGCAATGAATTACCGGCACCATCAGTCAGGAAAATCGTGTTGATTTTCTGTACACCAGAAGCTTTCTTGTATTTCGGCAGGAAATCCATCAAAACAACAATCGCATCATTCAAAGGCGTTCCACCCAAAGCATAATTGGCAGGTGGGTTTAAAGGATAACCAGTGGTTGTCCAGTTCTCATATGTCCCACCATAACGCTTTCCAATCATCCAGAGATAGTGCATCATCTTTTCTTCTTCAGCAGCACTCATCTTACTAGAGAAGAAATTTAGTAGACGCATTTCAGAAGCAATGGTCATTTCACCATAGTTTACATCCATATAACCACTTGATGAGTAAGCACGATTATAGCAACTGGTGAAAGCAAACACCTCGAAAGGAATCTTGGTGCGGCGGCAGAACATCACCAACTGAAGCAACTGCTCAATCGTGCTTTTCAGATTATCACACATAGAACCAGACCAATCGATAACCATAACCATACCGTGATTAGTAGCACCCGGCAGAGTCGTCACTTTCTTGAACAAATCATCATTGAACTTGTAAGTGTGAAGCGCACCCATGTCCAGAGTGCCAGTTTTAGCAGTAGCAGCACGGGCATACTGGTCAGCAGATTTTTTCATCTCAAATTCTTTGACCATGTAGGATACAGTTTTCTTCGAGTCGTTCTTGAACTCTTTCACTTCATTCAAAGAATTCTCAACCCATGTATCCTCAGGCACATCATAGTGACCACCCATCTCGGCAACAACAGTCTTGTAATCCACGATAAACTTGGAAGAGTCAACCTTGGGAATGCGAGCATAAACTTTCTCAGTGGCATTACCATCAGCAAGAGATTTCAACGCTTCTTTCAAAGCAGTATCAGTCTTGGCCTCTGGAACACCAGCAGGAGCAGAGGAAGTGGCATCACCACCTACTTCCGAACCTTCACTAGACTTGGCATCATCACCGGCATCATCAGAATTGTCGGCAGTATCACCACCAGCAGAGCTATTATCGTTTCCATCATCTTTTTCTTCTCCTAAATCATGTCCAGATGTATCAGTACCAGTATTGTCACCAGACTGTATATCATTACGAGTATCGCTACCCTCATCAGAATTTTCTTCACCGCTATCTCCTGTGTCAGAAGGCGCAGACTCATCAGAATCCATCGACTCACCATTATCGTGCTTGTCGGTTTCTGAATTCTCTTCCATAAACTTGTAGAGGTCTTCAGCAAGGTCAAGAACCTCATCTTCCGTTTCGAGCTTCTCGGCACGGTCAACAAAGACTTTCTCTACATCAGAGAACTCGACACCCGGCATCATTTTGAAATACAGATTGATGCGGTCAATCAAGTTCTGGGCATTTACACCCTCATCTGCAATCCCGAAAAAGTCACGGGCAGCAAGAGCGGTATAACCCTTCTTGAACAGATTGACAGAGCCGGGATACTTGCGCTTTACGAACTTCTCAATACGAGCATCCTCAAGGATGTTCACAAATGAAGCGTTAAGTTTACGCTCGGCAGACTTGTCGAGCATATCCATTGAAGTCCAGAGAGCGTGACCAATCTCATGACACACCATCAACTCTTCTTCTTCCTTGGATATTTCATTTTTCCAAATCGGAAGACCAAGCTCACGCTTCTTGATATTGAAGTAGGCGGTATCCATTGCCTTGTTGACAACGTGGATATCCTCTTCAGCAAGAAGGCGAGCGATTGTGTTTTTGTTTTTCATCATATCTAATACTACCATACAGAAAGGGTTTTGTCAACAATTATTTAAGCATCAAACTCAAATAATTTCAGACCAGAAAACAGGGTGAATCCGTCAATGTTGGGGATTTTGACCATCACTTCAAGGTCAATACCCGCTTTGGTACGGACGTTCTCAATACGACCTCTACCAAGAGGCGTATCAATGAAGTCGCCTTCGGCACCCCAAAGGTCATTCATAAAGGTCTTGAGTTCTGGTGTAATATTCATAGCAACCTCGTTTGTTTGTTTTCTCACTATAATTAATAGTACCATATAGTCGCTAGATTGTCAAACAAAAAGCAGCGTTCTATGTCGTTTTTTTGGATTTTAGGTCAATATGTGACATTTTTGCCACTACTATCACGCAATCACAGTAAAGTCAATAGCTATTCTCTTAATGGTAGTATTTATGTCTGTTGCTCTATGTTCGACAAGAGGATCAAAACACAAAAATGTGCCGGGGGTCATGATGTGTTCTTCACCACCATGATAAAAATGACCACCGTGTTCTTTTGGCCACTCTGCATGAAGCAGTCCTAGAAGTTTCACCACCTTCATTCCCTTGGGAATATCTTCCTCATGATCCGTATGTAGATTATCGGTTCTAAATTTGTCTTTGATTGCAGCACCACACCAGAGCATGGTAGGTTTGAAGAAATCATTTCCATCCTTGAGCATCTTGTTATAGATCATCAATAGAACCATATGTGAGATACCTTCAAGGAACTTTGCCTCTGGAATACTACTTCCATCGTATATGGTAAGTTTAGGGTGTTTTTTCTCAAACACTGCACCTTTGGGATAACTGAAGCTCCATCTCTCTTCATTCTGAACCTGTGTTCTTAGATACTCCAAAATCATTGGCGGTATCGCATTCTCAATTTTTTCAACCATCATATTCTCCCTATAAACTCTGGCGGTGTTGCATCCCATGCAAACACTTCTTTAAATAGATACCAAGCACAGTTATCCTTGCCTGTCATATTACCGAACCACTTGATTCTACCCACACTGACAATTTTTCTGCACCACGGCATATATTGGCGGCTTTGTTTTGTATGCATCCAATCGGCATCAAACAATAACCAAGTTGACCGCTTTGGCGCAAAAAAATCTATCATGGGGTGCAATATTTTTCGATCCCATGGCGGGTTTGTAATTATGTAGTCAGACTCGATAAGTTCATCAAACCCCAACATATCATACGGACTTGAATGTATACCCTCAGCTTGTGGTTCAATATCACTTGCCCACATGCAAAGACCTTTTGTCTCTAAATGTTTAATCAACGCACCATCACCAGCGCAAGGTTCTGCAAACTTAAATCCCTCTGGTAAATGTGGTAATAGAGGTTCTACTGCTTCCATCGGCGTAGGATAGAAGTCTCTAGGTTTGCGTTCAAAGTCCGAGCGCTTGCCCATCGACCATAACCTCTGCATCAGTTTCAATCCATAATCTAGCACCACATGACAATGGTTTGTCTGGTGAATAGACAACCTTGCTATTCCCTAATATTTCAACCTCATGAGCATAAGTGTTTGTCTTATAAGTTTTCACGGTAATGACAGGCTCACGCTCACCTGTCTTCTGATTCCTACGAATCACATGCATATTCACATGAATTTTCTTTTTCATCTAAACAACCTCATCTCCAAAGTGTTTCATCAAAACTTCCAGTTTATCTTCTGCATGTGACAATACATTAATCTGACTATCTATAGCTGCAGCAAGGTCTGGGTGTTCACCGATACCTACTGGATTAGTAAGATAGACTTTGATGTTGTCTTTTGCTTTTGCAATTTCTGATTCGTATTGTAGTTTTAGTGCTTTCATAAACATATTATTACTCCTTTATCTTTGACGGAAATCTGCGCTGCCGCCCATACATAAAATTAAGACCACCTGACACAGGAAGTGTGGGGGTATCATCGTTTTTATTCTCTTCTTCTTCGTATAAAATAAGTGCAATAAGAGCGTAATTTGCCATATCAATGAGAGTGTCCTTGATACTCTCATCTTTGACTTCTAACTTTTCTTTCTTTGCAAACCCCATGATACGACTAAACTTGTCTCCAATTCGCACACAACAACCCTTCCATGCTGGAATCCCTGCCTGTTCGCATGTTCTGAAATTTGCAAATACATCGTCCGTGTTTGCGTAGTCATGACGCTTTGCATCATGCACCAATTTCATATTCTCCAACAACTCATAAAATCTTTCGCTCTGGTTCATTATTCTACTCCGATATGTGGCTAAAGTTTTTGATTTTTTCAAATCGTATTGTATTTCTAAATTTGTCAACCAGCTGGTCTTGTTTGTGACTGATCACAAATACATTTTCATCACCAAGGGTATTCAAAATCTTTAAGAACTCATCTGTGCCCGTGCCGTCAAGTGAACTGTCAAATATCTCATCCAGTATCAACAGGTTTGTGTTCGTACTGTTCTTCATCTTTGCAACCGCTCTCCATGTGAACAGCAGTGCAAGATCAATACGCATTTTCTCACCTTCACTAAATGATGTATATGAAAAGTCATCACGGTATCGAGACTTGATTGTTTCCTCGAAACTCTCATCCAGTGTGAAGTTAACATAAAATTCCATTGACGTTAGGTAGGTATTGATCAGCTTATTCATGATAGGGAGATACTGCTTAATAATCTTGGTTTTAATACCAGCATCAGTCAACATACTTCTAGAGGCCTCAGCATAGGTCTTCTCTTCTCTCAAATTAGACTTTGCCTTCATCAGATCATCAAGGGATACTTTCAATTCCTCAACTTCCTTGATATCATTGTCCTCTACATTACCTGTTTCTAGGTGATCAATTTCAGATTTCAATTTAGCGTTGAACTTGATAAGCTCTTCCATCGAACTGTTTTCTTTTGCAATTTCAACATTGTGTGATTGGATGTTTTTATTCACCTCATTAATGATATTGATTTTTGTTTCAGTTGTGTTCAAATCATCCACAAGCTCTTTCATACCAGAAACTATTTTTTCAGATTTAGCAGTTTCTTTGGATATCATAGTGACCTTGTGAACTTCATCAATATGCTGTTGACAGGTGGGACAGTCTTCATTCTTCTCAAAAAATCCAATCAACCTACTATGCGACCTATGTTTTTCTTTGAGTTGTGATTGTAAGTCTTTCAGTTTATTATATCGAGTCTCGACCTTTGATGCATTAGATATCTTCTCATGCATACTTTCAATATCGTTTTGAAGGTCACTGATCTTTCGTTTCTTCTTGAAAATCTCTTCTTCATTACCGGAAATAAGAAATGTCTTTTCAGTTAATAATTTTCGCTTGTTTTCTTTAAGGTCTTCAATATACCTTTCTTTCAGAATAACCTTCTGCTCTGCTAAATTATACTTGTAATCAATTTCCCTATAATCTTCATCAATGGTTTTCAATCTCTGTTTCAGAAGCATATTCATCAAAGAGAAAATCTGGATATCCAAAATCTCTTCAACAACCTCACGCCTATGTCTGGCCTTCAGTTGCATGAAAGGAACAAATGTAGATGAACCAAGAATCACAACTTGTGTGAAACTACGATAGTTCAACTTGAGAATTTGTTGTTCTAGATATTTCTGGTAGTCTCTGGCATTTGCATCTTGGTTGTACATTTTACCATTGATGTAAATCTCAAACACATTTGGTTTGATGCCACGAATAACCTTAATATTCTTTGAGCCAATAGAAAACTCTACCTCAACCAACGCAGCAGAACCATTAACAGTATTAACTAGCTGCGTCTTATTGATATTACGAAACGCCTTACCAAACAAACCAAAACAAAGGGCATCAAGAATTGTAGACTTACCAGCACCATTCTCACCAATAATTAAATTAGTGGAATCTTTGTTAAGTTCTATTTCTGTGAAGTTGTTACCTGTTGATAAAAAGTTTTTCCATCTCACCGTCTTAAATATAATCAAACTTCAATATCCTTTTTCAAATATGATATAGCACTATTTAATACTGTGATATCTTCCTGTAAATTACTTATACCTGTATTACATAATTGACAGATATATCCCCTAAACTCTCCTGTATCATGATTGTGATCTAAACACCATGTTAATCGTTGTTTCGCATAGCCCTTATTTTTCATCTCTGTTTGTGTAATATTACATATGGGACATGAATAACTATTATCTGGATATGGGTGTTGTTTTTTTAGTTCATTTGCTCGCAAGGTTTGTTTTTTTCTACATGTTTTACACTTGCTTCTCCTATACGTTGGATACCCGACCCCCATCGCCTTTTCAAATTCATCCAATGGTTTTTCACACAAACAAGTACTACACACTCTTGTTTCTCTAATTTTTTCTTCGCCCCATAATGTATTAACAATCATATTTCCAAATCCTGTGCTTCAGTATATAGAGTTCTCATTGTGTTTTTGAGTCTACTTTTACTTAGGGTAACATCCAGATCATCAATGTAACGTTCAAGCAGGGTCATCGTGTCTTCGGTATTCTCAACGATATCATCAGAGACGTTGTTAGCGTCCAGTTCAGAGAAGTCCTCAATGATCTTGACCTCGTAACAATCAGCTTGCATCAACTTATCTACAAACTGATCAAACTGATAAAGGTCTTTCTTATTGACTACTACCAGTTTCACATACTTATCTTTGTATGATGATATATCAAAATTGATATCTTGGCTGTCATCATAGAAAATCTTAGAGTAGATACTAAGAGGGTTTACAATGCGTTCTAGCTCTCTCTTCTCTGTATCAAACACATGAAACCCCTTCGGGTCATTCCAATCGTTCCAATAGATTTCATATGGCGTACCAAGATAGAACACTTGACCGTCATCTGATTTATGATGGTAATGGCCACTCATCACCATATCAAATCTTTTGAATTCTTGTCTGTCCCAACCATGATCCATAACCATACCCTTCTGCATCTCAAAACCATTTAACTCTAAATGACCCATGCATATCTGAGCATCAGATGTTTTTAACATCTTCATTGTGTGGGAAGTATTGTCTGCATTGATCCAAGGCACAAATAGAATCTTGCACCCATCAAAATCTACTTCAGTTGCATTCTCATAAACGGTAATACCTTCATATCTACCGTCCACAAGTTCCTGTAATGAGTTTACAGAGTTGGTGTTCTTATAAAAGGTATCGTGGTTCCCAACAAGCATGTGAAAATTTATACCTTCAAACTTATCAATAAACCGCTCACGAAAATCTTTTGCAATACGATAGGACACATACTTTCTTCTGTCCATCACATCGCCAAGATGGATAACATTAGTTATACCATTTTCTTCTAGATATGGAAAAAATTGATTCTCGTAAAACTGGAAAAAGTATTCATTGAAATTTAGATTATCATTCCTTGCGCCAAAATGAGTATCTGTAATTAGAGCTATTTTCAATCGTTTGTCTCCATGAAAACCTCAAGGCCTTTAGACTTAGTAGTTTCTTTTTTCTTTGGTTTATATACATCCTCGTCAGGTAACATATTGTTCATTAATGTTTCATCAATATTGTAAACTGTATTATCACCTTCCATAGTGGTGTAGGCTTCATAATGTTGTTTTTCTATGGATTGATTTTTTATATGAACCTGTTTCTTCTCAGCCTGTATTCTACGCAAAAATGCATAGTAAATTATCTGAGTGAAATATGCAAAAGGGTTCTTTGATTTTTCTGGGTCAAAATTGTATGCGTATTGCAAGCAGTTTTGAATACCGTCAGAAATCATTTCATCCCTATATGAATAATTAATAAAATTTGGCCGATATGATAGGTGTGTCGCAATCTTTAGAAAACACTCACCAATATAATTGGTCAGAGGTGGATTTTCTTCACCCTGTTCTTCTGCCTCTTTGCATTTGTCTCGCCACTCTGACATTGCTACCAGAAATGCCTTATTATCGACATAATGCACACTTTTCTTTTTCGCCATAGGTACTCCTTTAATCTATAATTGATAATACCAGAACAGGCAAGTAAAGTCAATACTCCTTTATTTTTTTAAAAAGACCATTGACTCCATGTCAAAAATGAGGTATAGTTAACTTGTAGTCAGTTCAGTGAATAGTTTTGATATTCATTAATTCTGCTATAGATTCTTCAATTTCAATATCATCTAATTCTTCATTAGATGCATCTACTACATATTCTTCATTGGGTTCTTCATGAAATTCAAATTGGTTTATGCAATGATTATAATATCTAATTAAACCAGATGATGCTGGAGCTGTCATAATTACATTTTGAGTATTGATATCAATATACTCTTCTTCTGTCATAGGGTGGACCCAAGGGGTCAAGCTTAGTGACTCTGCTGGACCATTTTTAGTCATTTTTGATATTAAGCTTAATTTGAGTGGAAAACTTATTTGAAGTGGTCTATTAAAATCGAACAAATCATCAGTATCAAATATGCTCCCAACAATACTTTCACCATTGGAGAATTTAAAGACTCTGATTGTGTCATTCATAGTTTTATCCTATCTATTTTAAATTGAAACTCTTGTTCCTTATAGATATTTATACGTTCTCTAAAATGTCTCAGCGTAAAATTAAGTTTGGAATCGATGGAGAGATCATCGGAGATGTCAAAGACTTTGAGACTTTGGCTTTTGTCTCCAAGTCGCAAACCACGCCCAAGGGACTGTAACACTCTAATTTTGCTTTTGCTGGGACTGGCGAACACGATGTTATTAACATTCCTAATATTAATACCAGTACTAAAAGTACCATAGCTGGCCACGATGATTGCTCCATGTTCTTTCTCTACTATCTCTCTAATCTGTTCTCTAGTGTCTGTATTAACACCACCATAGACAAAAAATACTTTCCTGTCCTTGTATTTATCTTTTATAAGTTTATAAAGTGGTTCCCCATGTTTCTCTACAAACTGAAATAAACAGAGGGTATTACCAGTGCAATGGCCCACAAGATTGCTGAGAAATATATTCCTTTCAACCTTAGTGACGATGTATTCCAATTCTCCTCCATAGTCAAACTCCTTTACTATTTGTCTATCCTCATCGGGATATTTTAAAACTATACAGTTAATTTCTAACGATGATAATGTTTTATTATCAATCAATTCTTTTGTTGTGACAACGTATTTTGCTTTACCAAACAGACCTTCCAATACAAGTCTGTGTGTTTGTGTGCCATCCAATGTTCCAGTTAAACCAAAACGATATTCACAAGTGTCTAATTTTGTCAAGATACCAGTAAGAGACTTTGCTTTAAATAGATGAGCCTCATCACCAAACACTGCTCCAAACTGTCTGAAATATGGTCTTGGCATTTTGTAGATAGATTGCCAAGTTGATATTACTACATCTTTTTCAACTTTTTTATTATGTCCCTGATATATTTTTTGACAGTATGTTCCAGAACTCCAACCATAATCCTCAAAGTCTTTGTACATCTGTTCGACAAGCGAAGTGGTTGGAACTAAAATTAAAGTTTTCAATCCCATCATATGGTAGTAACGAACAAGACAATATATTACTAATGACTTGCCCGAAGCAGTAGGAGAAATGAGCAAAGAACGATTTGTGGCAATAGCATGGGCAATGGCATCAATTTGATAATCTCGAACTTTAATTCTTCTTCCATTGAGAGTGGGTCTGAGCCCTCGTACAAAGCCTTGCACCACACTTCTGGCCACTGTTCTTTCACTTCGGAGTCCGTCTTCCAATTCATATTTTTCACCATTATTTTCAAGGTACTCTTCTATATATGGAAGAAGTCCCATATATATCTCGCCTGTGACGATGTTATACAAACGAATTTTACCGTCCCACATTTTATTTTTGTAGGCGGGCATATATTTAAATCCAGGCACCTCAAATGTGAAAAAATCATTTAACTCAGCTGCAGCGGAAGGTTCAACATCTTGAAGTCTTATGAAGACTTCATTTTTCTTAGATATAAGCATACTGGTAATCTTGACGAGAACCGTAGTCGCCACGAAGCAATATGTTCCAAGAAACACTTACACGATCTGCTTCTGTTGTTGGAACCCAATGCATCAACCAAGCAGGGAAAATTATACCTGTTCCAACTTCAGCACTAAATTGCAACATACCAGAGTTTTGCCAGTTAGGTTTATTCTTCGGTTGTAAATTATGTGCTTGTGCTCTAGGATCAAAAAATTGAATTGGAGCTGAACCCTTAGAACTTTCAACAAAATATACGCCAGACCATAAATTGTTTGAGTGTGTATGAGGTGGATGAGACTGACCCTCTTTTAAATGATTGCCCCACATACTTGTCATCTCTAGCTTCTCATAATCATATTCTAATTTTTTTAGAATATCCTTTACCGTGTGTTGCACAGTTTCCACTAGGGGTTTGAAAGAGGATATTTTATAGATATCATCTTCTGTCTGCACATCCTTTTTAGTCTTAATATATGATGCCATATGTGCATGTGCATCACTTCCTAAATCAGCAGTAAATTTATAAACCATTGTAGGAAATGCTGCATATTCATCTATCTTCACTTTTACATCAACCATGATACGATACTCCACCTTTCGCCTTTTGTTACTTTTGTTACTTCATGTGGGAACATAAAGTTCGATGGGAAAATTATTGCTGATCCAGATTTGGGTTTTCCAAAGTTAACATCAGCCACATAAAAATCTCCACCTTCATAATTATCATTCAAGAAAAATAAAACCGTAGCTTGAGGATATCCATATGTCTGTCCATGAGAATGATGAATATTGTCACAATGTTTTGACATAAACCCATCTGGTCCATAACGATTTAATCTAAAGTCTGTATGGTGTATACAGGAAAAATATTGCATTTCTTGTGCGTATATATTCATAACCTCTATAACAGATTTTTTAAGTAACGGGTATGGTCTATTTTCTTCGACACACCAGCACTCATCCATCTTGACTCTTTCTTCACTTTTCTTAACAACTCCCCTACCATTTGAATATGTGGATGGCATCCAAGACCAAGGGTAATCCATCAAAGATTTGCATCCAGCATCATCTATAATATGTTTGTAATTTCCAATCCATTCTTTCATCAAAATCCACCAGCCAAGAATTTTTTCCAATCCTGTGCATGTTTAATATCCCAACTACGATTGTCGATGGATTTGATAATACCTTCGATAAACTGAACAACTGTCTCGTAATATTCAATCTTCATCTCTATTTCCATAATATCCTCATCAGAATTTATGTATACGCCGAGATCAGTTTTCAGAACCTTGAGATCAAATGGTTTGGCTGCATAAATTTTTGCGTCAGATTTGCCACCATAGTATTCCCATTTCTCCCGATACAATCTTTTGTGATCAGCCTTTAACTGGAATGTAAGTATGCGGTACTTAGACTTATAGTCTAACCATTTCGGTTTGATGATTTGATTTTTATAGGATTGTTGGTGTAGGTCTTCATCATCTAGTATAATAAGGTCTTCTTTGGCTTCCGCCTGTAATTCACTTAACTTGTCCATTAATTCTCCATTATAAAGCTACTATAGTATATTGTTGATATTTGAAAGTTACATCTACACTTAGAGTTGTTACATCGTCAGCTGCTTGATCATAACTAAGTTCTCCAAGTGAGATTGGAAACATATCTTTAAATCTAACTTCAACAATTGGATTATTCTTATTGCTCAAAATTGTCAATGTTGCATCAGAATACATTGACCTGTCACCTTTTCTACCTTCTCTAGCAGTATTTAGGTTACTTGTTTCTGATGTTTTATCTCTGAAATCTATGAATTGTTGTCTGCTTTCGGGAAACCCTTGACCAGTAATCCAATTGTAAATTGAAAGATAATTTTCTAGGTACTCATCAGCTATGAATGATAGAGTAAAATCTTCAAAATCAGTCACATCACCCATTATAGGAATATTCTTAAAAGGTGTTGCAAATTCTGTATTTGGCGTACTAATTGATGGCAGATTGCAAGACGTAGTAAAGTATTCAACTTTAGGAAGTTGATTAATAATAAACCTAAACTGAGTCGGACTTGCGTAGTCTAACTTGTCTGGTTGTCTTGATATTGGACCTTCACTCATACATCTATTTATACAGTTTATTCTTCATCATCATAATTCCATTCATCACCAGAAAGAATATTTAAAATTTCTGAATGTGTATAAGGCCCTTCAAATGTTTCAAGTGTTGATGTAAATGATGGTTGATCTCCATTCCATTTAAAAAATGATTTGGTGTTGTCTGTATTTCTACGAAGAGTATCCACAGAAGTTTCTAATACTTCAGAGAAATTAATCTTATCAATTTCTGTAAGTGAAAATACTGCGTAGGTGCTCATTATCATATCCCTTTTTATATTTATTAAAGACCATATCTTCCTTTGAGTGCATTATAGTTTTGCAAAACTTCCGCAGCAGTTAATGCATCTTCATAAACCTTTACTACTGATATATTTCCTTCAAAGGGCTTACCTGACCCATGAGTGTTTCCCACTCTAAAGGTTTTTAAGTCCTCACCTGCCGATCCCACACCAGCATTTGTTACAAAACTACCGTTGAAATATGTCTTTGCAGTAGTGCCGTCCCATGTAACAGCTACATTGCTCCATGTACCCGTTATGTCGGTATCGTTAATAATCGTTTTGGTGCCTCTCACTCTAATTTCTACTTGTGAGCCGGTACGCCCCCCGCTTGTTCTAGATTCATAATAAACAGACATCGGAGCAGATGAACCAACTCCGACAGACCTACTAATTATTGCTCCTCGATCTGGTAAAGAACCGGAATCGCTTACATTGAACCAAGCAGAGGCTGACCAAGCATGGCTACTGGCGGCAAATAATCCATCAGCTTCGGGGTCTAGATCATCAGCACATTCAACCAAATCATCACTTCCATCAAAAACAATAGAACCACCATCATCACTACTAAAAGTGGGCCCATTTGTAAGAGTTCCATCATGATCGTCACTAATTAAATTACTCCATGTAGTGCCAGAGCCTGGATATGAGTCGGTATTTCCAGCATCATAATGTAATATTAGTCCAGAAGAGACAATAGAGGGTGTAGCTGCTGCAACTGGATTAGCATTAACACCAAACCCTAAAATAGTGTATCCAAAACTTGTCATTATGCATCATTACCAGCGTCAGTTGTAAAGAATAATTTAATACCTAAAAGTCTTGCATCACCTGATTGATTATCAGCAGATACATCTCTGTTTATTTGAAAGAAACATTGGTCAGCAGCTGCTGGACTTCCAGCAATTGTTACTGCACCACTTTCAGCTGAAACCATTAAATCATTTGAAGTACCACTATGTGCAAGTGCATTCGTAGCAACAAGCGTGCCAAAAGCAGTATCAATAGAGTCATCACTAGATACTGCAATACCGCCTAATTGCCATGCAACCGTTCCTGTATTTGTTCCTGTTACTGTCCAAAAAGGTTGAAAGGTAACTGTACCCTCATTCCATGATTTAGGAAATGCTACAGCAAATTGGGCAAACTCGTCAGAACTTGGGTCAAAATCTAAACATTTTAAATCTGGTCTTAGCGCAGTTGTTTCAACTTGAGCAAGTGCAGCACAACCGTTTGTTGTACTTGGATACATTGCAGCTGCCGGAATAAAAATTGATTCTTTACCAGCAAATTTAACAGCTGCACTAGCAACAGTTGGTGTTTGTGTAAAGTTAACTACGCCATTAGCAGCAATTGCCAAAGCATCTGCATCACTAGCAGAACCAATATTACCAGCATCAGCAACAACAAAACTGCCTCCATTTATAGCACCTGTAGTTGTTATTGCTGAGGAACCAGTATCAATAGTCCCAAAACCAGATGTAATAGAGCCACCATTTAATGCTCCAACAGAAGTAATATTAGTTTGTGCAGCAGTTGTCAGTGTAACATCAGCAACGTAAGTTTTTATACGAGAAGCTGCGGTCTTTCTGTTTGTACCACCAGCACCATCGTCAACGATGAATAGATCAGCATCAACGATTGCAGCATTAATATCAGTCCCACCATCTATATCTAGAGCTGTAAGTGCTAAAGTACTAACAGATGGATCATCACCTACAAATTTTCCTGATGAGGAATCAAATTTTAGAAATTTACTATTTACCTTTGCAGTGGAAGCATCAACATCATCAAGAAACTCAAGTTTTACTTCACCACCACCACCAGAACTAGCAAATCCCACTTGATGAAGATGTTGGTTAATTTTTCTTTTGAACTCTGCAAGTTCTCTATTAAGAGCAGGTTCCTCTTGAAAAGGCTCTGGATATTCAATAACCTCTGGAATTTGTGCTTTAGGAAGTAATTCCTCAATCGCATATTCTACAGCTGGTTTCATATCAACATTTTTGTTTTGTGTAAATGGTGATGTTAATTTTTCTTGAAAACTTTTATCCTCTTCTTCTTTTAATAAAACTTTCTCTTGTTCTTCAAGGATTCTAAGCATTTCTGCTTTTTTAGAAATCTCTAAAAGCTCTCTCCTAAAAACATCTACATCAGATTCTTTTGGTGGGTCTTTTTTAGTTTCCGTAACAATTTTTGATACAGGTGTTTTGTCTGATTTTCTCACCTTAGATGGACGATTAAGATTTAACTTACTTTTTAATGTTTTATCAACGCCCATTACTTATTCCTACCCTGTTATATTTTTACACATCTATTTATAAGAAAAAAAAGAGGGGAGCAAATGCTCCCCTCCAAGTTTGTAGTCAAGTTTCTTATTTTTACATAAGGTTTGTAACTTTGACCCGGCGATAGTAAACGTTAGCACCATCATCAATAGATGCATCGGTGTTCTGTGTGTCACCCGCTGCAACTGCACCAGCAGTCTGAGCGAATGGGTTAGCAGCCATCCCGTAACGAGTCTTGAACCCGATTTTAGGTTGGAACGTGTTCTCACCAACCGCACGAACCATCTGAAGCGGAACGTATGGGCAGTAGAACATACCAGCGTCATAAGGTGAAGAACCCTTATAACCAACAACGTAGTACTGACTTGCAGCAACGTTGGCAGCATACGGATCAACATACACTTTGTAACGACCATTGAGAACACCAGCGAAAGTTGTCGTTGTGTCATCAACGTTAAGGTTGTTGTTAAGAGCCGGTGTGTAGTCAAGGATACCAGCCATCTGCAACGCTGAAGCAACGTCAGCGGAACACATCAGCATGTTACCTTTACCACGGCGAGTCTGTTGACCAATCGCATTGGCATCACGCTCAATACCGAACATCAGACCCTTGAACTTCTCAACCGACCAACGACCATTGGAGTCTGTGTCCAAGTCGAAGATACCAGCAGTCGTTGTGTTAACCTGTGCGCCTTTAACAGCAGCAACATAAACACGGCGAACTACTTCACGGTTGATTTCAGCAAGAATTTCCGAACTAAGAATGTTCGCAAGTTCTGTCTCAGCGTCCAGACCGTGGATCGCTTTGAGGTCTTGAGCAAGTTCCATCGTGTACTCAGCTTTCAGAGCACGGGTAACGGCAGTAACCGTTGACTTGTCGATGGAGAATGCCATCTCAGCGAATGCGTTTGTGGATGTATCACCCAACGCTTCACCTTGAGCAGTTGTCATACCAGTTGCACTTGTGTAAGTACCAGCAGAAGGACTGTCGTTAAGAACGGCAGGGTTTGTTTCTGTGGAACCAACATCGCCACCACCAGTTGTACCGGCGGCGTTCTGGTTAGAAGCACCTTGCTGACCCGGCATCGCTTCATCAACGAGCGCTTCAGCACCGTCAGAAGACAGGAACGAAGCCCGCATTGCGAAGATCAAACCCGTTGGGCCAGTCATCGGCTGAACACCGCAAATGTCATACGCAATCAGATTGGGCATGGCACGGCGAACGAGCGAGATTAAAATTGGGTCCCAGTTAGAAATGGAACCACCTGTGGAGTTAGTAGGCGCAGCTTCCGAAAGGAAACTTGCGTCTTCTTTCATCGCTTTTTCTTGGTTTTCAAGAATAACAGTTGTGACCGCACGGCGATAGGAATCCTCAATCTTAGGAAGATCGGGGTGTTCTAGGACTGGCTGCCACTTTTCTTGTAGATGTTCTGTCTGAAACATTTGAGTTTCTCCTTATTATATTTTCTACAGTTATTTATAAATTATGCACTTTTTGACCGACTGATTGCCGACATGTAAGCACGAATGCTATCAGTCGTATCAATGTCCTGTGCAGGCTCACTACCATCATTATCAATTACGAAAGATTGCTTTTCTCCATTAGTTGGAAAATAACTTTCTTTCAAGGTATCGAGTTTTGCTCTGAAAGAAGCTTCAGAAACAAAATCAACATCTTCGGTAAGCGACTTGAACTTCTCTACTTCAGTAGCAGCAAGGTCATGAGAAACTTCGCTGGTAATCTGTTCTCTCGTAAGAGATTCAACCACTTTTTTCTTCTCAACATTTTCTTCAATCATACCGTTGAGTTTTTCTTCTAGTTCAGCAATCTTTTCAGACTGAGCTTCCAGAACGTCATACTTTTCGTCAGGAACGTCAATATAGTGATCTTCAAACAATTGCTTGAGGCCACTAATGAAGTCCTCTGCGATTTCACCCTTTAGGCCACGCTCAACCGCCAGTTCGTTCTCTTTCATCCACTCTTCGACAACGTAACCAAGATAGTCATCAACTTTAACTGACAACTCTTCTTTAATTGTCTCTGTAGCTTCCTCAAGAGCAACTGCGTAACCTTCTTCCATTCGCACAACTTCACTACGGATTTTCGATTTAACAGCAGCTTCAAAGATTGTCGCTGCCTTGTCTTTAAACTCTTCGGAGAGGTCTTCACCAGCAACCAGTGCGTCAACATCTTCCTTGACGTTGATTGACTTGATTTTCTCTTCGATAGCTTCTTTCTCGGCCTGAAGTTTTGCAAGTTCCTCTTCGGACTTTGCATTGTCTGCTTCAGCAAGTTTGGATGAATGAGCGGCCAACATTTCTTCAATGTCTGACTTCTTCATCTTACCAATTTGCTCAAGTGCTTGAGCCTTTGTCATTTTTGCTTCTCCCAAAACTTCATCACCTTCGGGTTCATACCCAGCGGCCATGGCCTGTGATTTGTTAGAAGTAGGTGTTCCATCAGATTTTCCCTGACCTTTAACCATCTTCTGGGGTTTACCTTCAGATTTCTGTTGAGCGTCACCGCTAACTTCATCACCTTCAGCAGCTGCTTTCTTACCAATCGCTTTTTCGGGACGATCTTCATCAGCACCAGCTTCAACTTTGGCTTCTGGTTTTGCACCACCAAGGTCTTCTTCTGAACCGTCTTCAGCATTTTTCTTTACTTTATTAGGACCATCAGCTTTCCCACCCGAATCATCGGGCTGACTGGCTTCTTCAAGTTCCGCCAATACCTCAGCTTCAAGCTCCTCAATTGTTTTCTCTAATTCGGACATGGAATGTCTCCTTTTTGCAATTATATTATTTATACTTTATAACATTTTGAGGAATTTGGCGAACTCTAACGCTTCAACATTCGCCTGTCTTTGACGCTTTTTAACATCAAACTTTGTTTTTAACTCTGCAACATGAGCTTCGACCAATGCGCCTTGGTTCCAAACCCACTCTTTACCCTCCATAATACCCTCAACAAAAGCGTTGGGTGCGGAAGGGTCTGCTACAATATCAGCAGCTGTTGCTAGGTAAAAATCATCTCTCACATAGTTTGCACCATTCCTCTGATCCAAACTTCCCATGCCCCTAGATGAAACGCCTAACTTGGCACCCTCATCCATAAGGTTCTTAACAATTTCTCCCATTGGTGTGGCCATAATCTTTGCCTCACCAATGAAATTTTTACCATCAGGAGTCAGAGAAGTAATCATGTGGGACACTCTTTCCAAATTGACGGTTGGTCCGTCTGGATGGCCCAGTTCACCAAATGCACGACTCTCTCTGATAAAATTCTTATTATACTTTGAAACTTCTTTCTCTAGAACTTCCATAGGGTAGACCCGGCCGTTACGGTTCTTCACATCTGCTTGCATGAAGATACCTTTGATCTTGTAGTTTTTACCACCGTCTTTCTTTTCTTCGGTGATATACTCTACTTCTTCTACGGCTTCTGAAAATAATTTTACGGTCTGCATATCATTCCCCTATGATGTAAAGTTAACATCTTTTCGTAATTCGATTATCATTGATCCAGAGCTACCACGCAAACTCAACTCTAAATCACCAGAGGTTGCAGTTGTGTTTGTTGCATTATTAGTAATTGGTCCTGCTGTTCCATCATAGTGTCCAGTTCCAGCGAGATTGATTGCAAGTGTATCAGCTGATGCGCCCTTAAATTCTACAAACGCCCAGTTCAAGTCATCGTCTGCAACACCGCCGGTTATCTGCCACCAGATACGAGTAATATCTAATTTTGCACCATTAGCATGACCGTCAAGACCAGACGCATCTAAAATGTTATTATTAGAACTTGTTTCATCGTCCCAATTAACCAAAATGGTAACTTTACCACCAGCTCCAGCAGCATTTACTACCGTATCTTTTAATGTTCTGGTTGCGACTGCCATCCTCTAACTCCTATATTGATAACATTTCTTTTTCAAAATATCTCATGAGTTCCTTCTCTGGAACTCTATATTTCTTTGAGATATCAGAAATAGTTTTCTCGAAAGTATTTAGGAAATCTGAAGGTTTAGCGTCCATTTGTTTAAAAATATCATCCACAGCGTCCTTTAACTTAGGAGAAAGCTTTTTATACAATTTGGATTTCCTATGTTCATCCTTCTCTACAACTGTAGATTCATATATTTCCTCAATTCTCTTCATTTTCCCCACTCATTGTTTTTACAAATGTGGTTGCAATTTCTTTTCTACGAGACTCTAATGCATCACCAACTTTTTGCGACAATGATTGATTAAAGTTATTCTCTGCTTCAAGATTATCGCCATTTGATAATGCGTCTACAATTTCTCTACTCATTATTTATCTCCATTTCCGTTTTTCTTTTCAGCTGCATCAGCATCTTTTAACCCTGCATCTGCTTTTGCTTGTGCAGCTTGCGCTTTCTTCAGTTCATCCTCTGGGTCTTCTTCACCTGAGAACTTATCATAATCATCAGCAGGAATAGGCGCTCCGCCAACTTCTGGATAACGAGTAACACCATCGCCACCAACTGGAACAACAATACCACCATCCATCGGGTCCATATCCCTTTCACGAGCAATTTGATCCCTCATTTCATCAACCTCTGTATCATTCATTCGTAATACATGCTTGAGGACATATTCCTTACTGAAGAATGTTCCGATATATGATTGAATTGAATCGAGTGTTTGAATACGATCATTAAGAAGCTCTGCTTCTTTCAACTCTGCAAAATGACCATCTTTCAAGAAGTCATATTGGATATGCTCTTTCATAGTATCCCAATCTTCTAATGAGATAATACCTTTCAATATAAGTTGCGTCTTCAAAAGGTCAGTGAAGAGAGGTGTAAATTTCTTTCTAATTTTCTGAATGAACTTAGTAAACTTCAATTCATCCCGTGTAATTTCATTTGCCCGTCCAAGACTAAAGGAATTTTCTGCTTCAAGTCTTGAGATAGGAACGTTAAGAGAGCGATATAATTTCTGTCTAAAATACTCAATATCGTCAATCTCTCCTAGATTTGAACCACCAGCCAGAGTAGTAATCTCTGTTCCTCGTCCACCTTCACGGCGAGGTAGCCAAAAGTCTTCCAGCATTGACATATGGTTACGATCATCACGAATTTCTCCAGTGCTAGCATCATAAACTAATTTATTGCGGTATCGGTTCATAACATCTTTTAGATATTGTTCAGCCTTTACCTTGGGCAAATTACCAACGTCAATGTAGAAAATCCTACGTTCTGGTGCCCTTGAAATACGATAGATAACTAACGCATCCTCAATCATTCTTAATTGATTAACAGGTTTGATTGCTTTATGTAAATACGACAGAACCTTACCACCGTTCTGATCAATTACGCCAGAAGGACAATATGCTATTGCGTCAGCAGCAATTTTCAATCCTTGATTTGCTCCACCGTATCCAGCAGAGAAAAGACCTTTCTCATTGTAGATGTAATACTCATCAACTTTCTTGATCATATCTACGCCAGTTTTAGCGTCTTGTTCTTTTTTGATTTGTCTGGCTTTTTTGATTTTAGTACAATCAATATACCTCAAATCAACAATACCCTTTCTGGGATTTTTACTGTCTATTACCTTATGAAAAAAGATACGGCCGTCAACATACCACCGCCGAAGTATGTCATGACCTTTGGCTTCAAATTCCAAAAGAGACAATATCTTATTGAACTCTTTTCTCATTTCTCTTTTAATTTTTTCTGAATAAGGTAGTCTATCAGTTCTCAACGTAACTGATTGGGAAACTTGGTCAGCAGTAATTGCTTCATTAATGATATCTTCAATTGCACTGTCACACTCTGGTTGCTGTGCAATATCTCTATACCTACGAATGAGGTCAAGTTCTGTTTTCTCTCGCCCATCCGTATCTAAAATTTGGCCAAAGAAACCACCTCCGGCAACGTCTATAGCGCCGTCATCAGGAGTTGGGGTGGTGAAAACTTGCTCACCACCCGTATCCTTTTTAGAACGATTAATTGAAAATCCGAAAAGTTCAGCCATAATATCTCCCTACTCCTTTATTTAGTAGGTTTACAAAGTCAATTTATTTCTATTCAGTTGCAAAATCTCCACCATCATTAACGTCACTAGCGAGGAAATGCTGATACCTAAATGTAACGGCAAAACTTTCAATTTCGGTTGCAGATGCAGTTGACAACTCAATCGCTGCAATAGCCTGCGGCCATGCATTAATAAACTTATATACCTTAATAACACTATCGTCCCTATTAAGTTGGGATACTGTTAAATCGGCACAGTAGTCATTTATGTTATTAACTCCTCGACCAGTGTCCAAATTGTTAATTGCATTATTCCATTTTTCCATAGAATTGCGAATTGAGAAGTCTGTATCGTTAAGAAATGTAACTTCCCAAGGTTCAGCAAAGTCTCTGTCGCCCGCAATCCGAATAGTTCTTCCACGGAACGGAACTTCAATTTCTTCAACCGACATTCCTGGCAGACTTGTTGCACTACACAGAAATGCTGCGTTCCTCAAATTAATGTCAGGCGACCCAGCATTTGACGGGTTATTGATCTCAACTTTAAATTGGTTAGCTCTGGCACCGCCACCAATTAGTCGAGCTCTAAATTCGTCTATTGTTCCAACCATTTTACGTTACCTCCTAAAATTTGCCAACAACTTCAGAGAACTCAACACCTGTGCGAACCGCAACAAAGTTAAGCGTAATGAAGTTGATTGATCGTGCTGGTTTAATATAGATATCTGCAATAAACTCGTTTCGGTCAATGACTTCGCCTGTGTTGTTTGTACCATCAGCAACAACTTGGAAATCAGTAATACCTCTACGGCCCTGCACATCCCTCAAGAAGGGTTCAACTAAGTTACGGAACTGTGCCCGTGTAAACTCATCGTTGAACTCAAAGAGTTGGAATTTAGCAGCAGTGGCAATTGCCTTCTCAAGAACAAGGAACAAACGGCGCACGTTAATACGATCAAATGCACTTGGTCTGGTAAGAGCAGTTTTGTCACCAAAGAGAACCACGCCTTGGCCTGGGAAGTCAACTACTGGGTTGATCCGAGCCTTGTAGAGAATATCTCTTTCTGCCTGTTGTGGATTGTATGCAAGTTTAATTGCACCACGAATGTTACCACGGTTATAACCACCCGGCGAGAACCACGGGTCAGCAACTCTGTCTGTGTTTGCACAAAGACCAGCAATGTCACCGTTCAATGGCACATAACGAAATACATCGTTATACTTGTCATACATGTATTTGTATCCACTGTCATAAACCACATAAGAGGATGACGGTAGAGTGTCAAAACAATTTTTGACATTTACTGTTTGTGTATTTGAACTCTGAACATTCACAACCGCCTGTCTAGCAGGGGAAACAAATGCTACGAGGTCTTTGCGAAGTTCTGCAAGATCGGTGAGCATTGTACCATGAGTATCAAACTCATCACCAGCAGAACCAAAGGAAGTTCCTGTCACTGTGACAGAAGGACCACCAAGAACAAAGTTAATGTCATGAAGTTCAGCATTTGCAAAGAGATCATAAGCAGTTCTCTTTTCGCCAAGTGTTACGTCATAATCGTCTGTTCCACCTGTAAGAGAGTCATATGTTGGTGTATTCACAGCTGTAAATGAACCAGCATCTGTGTTCAAAATGATGTTGTCTCCATCTGTTTCATCAACAACATTGTCACCTTCGTTTGATCCAGTTGAATCGGTTCCGTTTAAGATAACAGCATTTGATGCATCAAGGTCTGTTCCCCAGTTAGTACCGGCTCCAAGATGATCCATCCAGTAAATGAAAGCTGACTGAACATAAATTATTTCAGCATAGTAATTTGTTCCACCCTGTGCATTTTTTGCATTTGGGTTCTTGGACATTGCTTGATATGTTTCCAAAACTGCAAGTGTCCGTTGACCAGCAACGGGTTCTGCGAAACCAGAAATTTTACCTGTCGTATCATATACAACAACGTGCATTTCGTCAGCCGCTCCCCGACTTTCTTGGGTTGACCAATCAGACGTTCCCGGCGCTTGATCAAAGAGATCGTAGAACTTCCAACGTCTGCGAATGAAGGAATTGTCTGCAAGCGAAGCAGCAAGTCCTGTCCCACTTACATTATCCAACTCACGAATTGTGATAGTATTGGCTGAAGTATCACGAGCAGTTACTTCATATTCTTTACCAGCATGTCCTGTAGCTGGTGTTCCGAAACCACTATCGGTGAAGAATGATAGGATATCTCCAACGTTAATCACATTATCTGCAAGATCAACATCGTCAACCGTAATTGAAGTAGCGCCACTTGAGGCCGCCGCTGCAACTTGGTTTGCACCTGTGATATTTTGAGAGAATGCCGTAGCTGTTGCACAAATTGAAACTGCAACACTATTACCGTGTTCACCAGCTGATCGTGCGGCCCAAGGACCAACACTACCTTGACCATCTCTGAAAGAGTTGGTGTAGTGATCTGCATCTCTAATTAAAAGTCCAAGGTTTGAAGCAGCGTTCAAAACGGCGGACTCACAACGCACTACCTTGAGTGCATTAGAATACTGCAAAAAGTTTGCAGCAGTGAAAAAATATTCAAAGTTACTTGAATTTGGTTTACCAAAGATAGAAACCAGTTCTGCTTCCGAACTAATATTTGTAACTGAAGCAACTGGGCCCTTTTCAAACGGACCCGCAACAGCACCTATGTTAGTTTGAAGAGCAGGAACAATATTCGTTAAGTCGATTTCTCTTACATGTACGCCTGGCGACACTAAAAAACCCATTTTCCTTACTCCTTTTTCTGTAGAGAACTCACTCTACGTTAGAGTTTATTCTTTTCATTGCAATTATTTATAAAAAACAGATTCCTAAAACACCCTTTTTATATGTTATGATTCTTATAAATAAACACATGAATGAGCATTACGAAAAATATAAAGAAACGATCAAAAACGTATCCAAAAGAAACTACCGTCAACGTCTTGTGTGGTTAAACGAATACCTTGCTGAAAAGTCATGTTCTCATTGTGGAGAAAGTGAGACAGTATGTCTGAAATTTCACCCCCACCACAATAAAATTAGAAAATTGACTCAACGCAAAGGTATGAATAAAGAAAGCCGCAAAGAAGCATTAGAGTTAATCAAAGAATCTTCTATCGTTTGTTCAAATTGTTTTATCAAACTAGACAATGATCTTATAGAATTTATATAGGGATTTACCAATCTGTACTATTGTCTCGTACTACAGGATTCCATTTTGTTCCATAATCATCCACCATATTACCAATGTTTTCGTCCTCAAGACCATCAAGGATAAATCCAAATGGTGCCATGTCCTGATCTAACATGTCCTGTTGTTCTTTCATCATAGTTGCACGAATATCTTGATCTGACAGTTCTTTGAAATATTGTTGGTCTGTGGCCCAGGCAAACATAAACAGACATGCTACCAAGTCATCGTTACATCCTTCGTCAGCCTCAAACGATTGTCCTTTGACAATAAATGTGGATAGTTCTGTGATAATCTCCAAATCTTCTACGATTAGTTTATTGTCTTCAACCATCTGTTTTAGATTAGAGCAACCGATACGTTTGACAGCTTTAGTGGTTCTTACCCCCAACTGCGCTCGCCCACCAGAGAACCCCCCGCCAAGGACTTGCCCTGCACGGCCACGCATAGAAGCCATAATTAGGTTGTCATACTCCAAGTCAAACTGTAAAGAGTTAGCAACCTGTTCTCCAATGTCATTAACCTCTATCATAACAAATGCTTGGTTATATGCTCTTGCAACATCGTATATCTTAGAGGGAAAAAGAAGGGGTTTAATCTCATTGTCTCTAAACTTTGCGACAATCTTGTATGGAATTTCTGTCACATCTACAACCACAAAAGCAGAATAGTCGTTTTTTGTACCTCTAGCAACGTCAGCAGCTAAAAAGTATGTATGTCCTTCTTGAGGTGATTCATGCATATCAAGACCAGCACTAGACTTTTTGGGAGCCCTATATGTCATCTGTCTTAACTTGCTCGGCGCAATTAGAGTATCAATAGAACCTAGAAACTGACATTCAAATTCTGTATTAAATTGAGATTCAGATGTATTCTTAATTGTTTGTTGTTTCCACGCCTCATCACGGCCGGGAACCTCACTCCAATGCACCTCAATTGGAATGTATTCGTTTCTTCCTTCCTCTGCATCTGTCCATAACTTATAGAACATATTCATACCGTGTGGAGTTGAAACAATCATCACCTTAGTTGTTTTACCAGAACTGATTGTTGGATAAACTGAACTAAAGAACTGCTCTGCAACGTTTGCTGGGACGTAGGCAAACTCATCCAGAAAGATAATGTTGTAAGAACCACCACGAACAGCGCTTGCAGAAGTAGAAGATGCCAGTATTTTACTACCATTTTCCAACTCCAGACTGCCCTTGTTCCAAGACATAACGCCTTGTTGTA
>VTLG01002145.1_pt1 | contig 145309 bp, 177 predicted proteins | sample 4694571 | NCBI WGS metagenome assembly VTLG01 (sample SAMN12604809, study PRJNA352737) | marine metagenome | biome: ENVO:00000447; feature: ENVO:00000209|ENVO:00000569|ENVO:01000036; material: ENVO:00002151; isolation source: viral sequences binned using virsorter ... | reverse complement strand
CTACCCATGATTCCACCAGTCGTCAACGGGCGAGTTTGGGTGCCACTCTCAACATTGATACGAAAAGAGGGAGGGGGCAAGCCCCCTCCCTCGCGAAGGGTCGACGTTTGGTTAGATATCCAACCCAACCCTCTGGGTCACGAGCGTCGACGCGACGCCTCTGACCACGGAAGGCCCGTCGCAATACACACCCCCCGGAGAGGAGGGGGCGCGTCGACCAATGTCGTGCCATTCGCACCAAGCTGCGAACTCCTCGTCGTCAATTGCAGAGTCAAAGAGCCACCAGTGACACCCAGACTCGCCCGGAGTCGTCAGCGCGAACCCTTTGCGCACGTGCAGGGGCGCGCCGAACTTGCGCAGTTGCTCCGCAAGTTTCGGGAGGTGCGTAACGACGTTTTCGGGAAAAACGTCCAGTGGAAACACTGGCGACAGACCGACCCACCTGCGCGCGCCCGCATTGTCCAGAAGCTTGTCCAGTTGCGCGCCGGTGAAAACGTCAACAATCTTGCGAGTAGCCATAGTAAAACTCCCATTGTGAAGAAACAGTAGACAACACGATCCTAGTTTATATATCGGCAATTACAATAAATAACTTTGCTAGAAACAAAAAAAGGGTAAAATATATTTCCAATAAAATAGTCTACTTTTCCATTTTATACTTGACTTCGGCCAGCCACCCGTTCCGTCGCGAGCGGATTAGCTTAGCCACCACGCCTGCCCGGAGCACACCACGCTAACCGCTCGCTTCAGCCAAACTATTCTTGTCTCCAGTCCAGTCACAGCCAGTACAGCCAGTACAGCCAGTACATCTGCTACGTATCCAGCCAAGCAAACACACCGATTCAGCCAAACCATCTTCATCTCCAGTCAAGCACACGTCACGCCCAACGGGTGAGTTTGGGTAGGACTTTCCTACCCTCACCCATCCTCGCCTACTCCCCGTCAGAAACGAACACCGTCCATTTACCGTTCTCGTCTCGCTTGACCCTGTCAATATGTGCCGGTGACGTGATGATGTAGTGTCTGTTGCTCACCAGCCCATTGTCCAGCTTGAAGTAAAAGACGACCTCCTTGGTGTCGGGTCTATAGGTCAGTTCCGCCTGTAGTTTTCCATACAAGGAGGGAACGTTGATCACAATGGTGACCCACTCACCGTGGAGTTCTCCCACCATGTGCTCCATGATGCACGTTGTCTTCCTAACAGAAACCGCTTTCAATTCACTCATCACTTTACCCTTTCAAAACAAAGAAGTGTCAAACTCACAATGTCACTCTAACATAGGTATCGGCAACTGCAACGAAAAACCTTAGCCGTAGGCGAAAAATAGCCGAAATATATTTCCAACAAAATAGTCCAGAATGTCATAATTTACTTGACTTTCGGCCAGCCACCAGTCCTGTCGCGAGCGGACTAGCTTAGCCACCACACCTGCCGATCCACCACGCTAGCCGCTCGCTTCAGCCAAACCATCTGCATACCCAGTCAGGTATACGTCACGTTCAACGCGGAGGTTGGGGAAGGACACTTGTCCCTCCCCAACCCCGCCCCCTATTGCCACCAACCCAGTTGGTCAGCAACCCAGCACACGAACCCCATCACCACCAACATAATCACGAACTCGATAGGCGTTGAAATCATTACAAGTCCTCCACTCACCAACGTGGGGGGCCGGACCATCCGGCCCCCCTGTCTCAACCGTTCAGCAACTTGGCATCTCCAACCGTCCCCACTGGCACATCCCGCACACGTTGGGATCTTGTCCATTGCGTTGTAGGTTTCGACGATAGACCCACGACATAGGCTGCTCACACTCTTCACAATCCGCATCGTCCAAACGGATGGCGTCAACGTGGGCACACCCGCCCGGAACCCGGTAGCTACCGGACGGTTGCGTCTTCGCATGCCCCCGTTTCATGTCGCGAACCGTCCGCCCGTGTTTGCAATCGTGCCATCCCAGACACACAAGCGGGACCAGAATCATCGCCAAGAAACCGCCAACAATAATCGCATCAATAGTCATGTCGTTACCTTTCAATCGGTCGCCACAATAGGGGGGGCGGACCACCCGCCCCCCCGACAGTCAAGCCTATTCTCCGGCCTGAATGTTACCATCGGTCAGACTCTCGCCAGTCCGCTCGCACTCGGGAAGACACCACGACATTCTCAATATGTTGATTGCCTTGCTCATCGCCGCATTGCTGCCGACGGGTTTCGTCGCACCGTGACGGTGGTCTTTCGTTGGTGTCGCACTTGTCGAAAGCTGGTCTCTCACATCGTCGCGTGACATAGCATCAACCTCCAAAACAGAAACAAAGTGAACTCAACAGACTCCCACTTTACATAGTGTCGGCTATATCGTCAACCCTACGTTAGCCGAATTGCACAGTGGGGGTTTTTTGTCGGAACGGGTTATCGTGGAAAAAATGCTAATTTTCAGGGGTGGTACAGACATAGTAAGCAGACCCTCTGCTTAAGTCTTACCTAATCTGTGCCGCTAGCCCCTCTACCTTCCGCGTATAACGCTCCGAAAGCCTAAAGCCGCTCATATTCACATCGTTCAAATCGCTGCAATCCGGGTCCAGAAGCAACCTGCCACTATTATAGGCACACGCTGCCTCCTCCTCACTCACATATGTCCCCAATAATACGGCTTTCTTATTATGCGTAAAAGCCGCTCTCCACTTCCCATTAGGCAATTGATGCACTCCGACATACTTCTTTTCCTCTCGGTCGTCTCCAACCTGTGTCAAAGCTAATTCCGGCTCCCACCCCTTATAAATCCTAGCGTACAGGATCGAGTAAGACACCTTGCATCTATCATCATCCGCCCACTCTGCCACTGTCTTTTCTTCCCCAAACGCATCCACCTTCCTGTTGGTCGACATGTTGTTGGCGTTTTCTTTCGGTGTCATACGTCGCAAGTTGTTTCTCGTATTATTCAACCTATTCTGATCAACGTGGTCAACAAAAACTTGTGGGTCGTGTACATCAGCCACCATCCTGTGCATCGACCTGTGCTTACCATTAATCTTGGTCACGGCATACCCATTCGTATTGATATGCCACTTATACCTACTAACCAATGCATAATCCTCCGGTGCAACTCTTGCATAAAGCCCCGCACCACTCACTCCACCCAACGGGATCTCCACATATCTCTCGTCACTCATCTTTCTTTCTCCTTGGTTTCTTATTAACCACGTAGTTATACCTGTACACCTGAACCTGTCTCTCACTAACCCTACTATCTTTTATCCCCATCTCACTCCTTATTCTAGACAACTCATAAGCTATTTGTTTATCCGTATAGAATAAGCAAGTTTCTTTAATAAATAATTTTTCACTATCGTTCAGTTTCATGTGGTTTTTCCTCTTTCAGTGTATAGTATAGTGTAAAAATAAGATTTTCACACAATTTCAGGTACTAAAATGAAAAAACAACGTGTAAACAGCGAGTTGATTACAAAAGCCACTGGAGAACTTGCAGACGAAATCGAAAAAGAACTACAAGTTCCAGACCCCGACAAAGCTGAAGCTAACTGCTTATTAGAGGGTAATAGTGAAGATACCCAAGGGAATGACTGAGCAAGAAGTATTAGACGTTATAGATAAAGTGGCCAATCGTTATGCTAATAAGTATAAGTTTGGTTTTTATGACTCTGAAGACATAAAGCAGGAAGCTTTTATTATCGCTCTGGAAGGTCTGGAGAAATACGATAATAAGAGGCCGCTTGAAAACTTTCTTGCCGTTCATGTAAAAAACAGGTTAAACAACCTTAAGAGGGATAAATATTACAGGCAAGCTCCACCATCAACCGGTGAAAGTGAAGTAGATATCAGGAGAGAGGAAAGAAACAATTCTAAAAAACACTTAATGTATCCGCTGGATATTCACAACGTAAGAGACGAACAAGAAAAGAATATGAAACTTGACGACTCGTTTATAGAAGATGTTTCAACACAAGAGCTTTTTACCTTAATTGATGATGAACTGTCGCCTTCTATGCGAGGGGATTATCTCAGGATCAAGTATGGGGTTTATGTTTCTAAACCCAGAAGAGAGCAGATCTACTCAGAGATAAAGAAGATCATAGAGGAGAACGAAGAATGAGAAAGGGTCGATTCTCCAAGCAGGAGTCTAAATTCATAGAAGAGAATGCAGACATTCTTAGCTACGAAGAGATGGCAACACATCTCAATAGAGACCCTGACAGCGTAGAGAATTTCGCAAAGAATAAACTCGGTAAAAATGTTACCAAGAGTCGCGAATTCGAGTTAAGGGCAGGATACGATCTAAAAAGCCGCCCCTACTGGAAAGATCTAAAAGAGCAGTTCAGTAAAAGCGAACTCGAAATGGTCGTCTACCACTGGGGCCGCATTATCTCACAATTTAAAGATGATGTACTACCAACAGAAGAATTACAGGTAATAGACGCCATTAAGCTTGAAGTCCTGATGAACCGCGCCCTCAAAGAGCAGCAAATCAACATGGACAACATTGATATGTACGAACAAATCCTAGACGACGAAAAAGCCCTACCACTACATGAACAGGATCGTGACAAGATCTTTAATATCGAAAGACAGATTGCCGTGGCCAGAGCCGCACAGGAAACACTGTCCAGAGACTATAAAGATCTTCAAGTTAAGAAGAACAACATGCTAAAGGAGCTAAAGGGCACTAGAGAGCAAAGAATCAAGAGGCTAGAAGATTCTAGACAGACCTTTCTGGGATGGGTGAAGGTTATACTGGACAACCCAGAAACACGAAGGGAAATGGGGGACTCCATGGAGAAGATGAGACTAGCTCAAAAAAAGGAACGAGACAGGCTCTCCAAGCTTCACCAATACGAAGACGACATGATAGATCAACCTTTTCTAACACCAGATTCCGTGAGTGAAGAAAATGGATAAAAGGTTTATGATAGCAGCCATGAACAGAACAGGACACCATGCTGTATCCGTATGGCTATTACATCAAACCCCTAACATAAACTCATTCAATATACGTACACTAACACAGTGGCTCTTCTATCTAGAGACCTCCACAGGCATCTCTTACTTAGCCAACAATCCACTGGTTCAAGGAGGGTCTGAACACGAGGATAAGAGACACTTTCACGGCGTAATGGAAGAATACTTCTCAGTAAACCCCACAAACACGCTTATAGCTACACATGAACAGCACACTTTGAAAGATGTTGCTTGGGCAAGCGGACAGTCACCACTTCTTTATAATAGCAGAATGGTTGTTGTTTTACGCTCTTTTAAAAACTGGGTTGCTAGCTGTGTCAAGATGGCTCATAGGGACAAGAAGAACTATAAGGACTTAATGAATTTTGAAACCTATATAGACCATTGCGAAAACTATAAGAATCACAAAGATATATATTATATCTTATTTGATAACTGGGTTGACTCTTGGGAATATCGAAAGAAGGTGGCTGAAGACTTGGGACTAGAGTTTACGGATGCAGCTATAGAACAGCTTTCCCCATTCGGGGGAGGTAGTTCCTTCAGTCAAATGGAACACATAAAAGAAGCTCACCTAATGATGGTAAATCAGCGATATATCCTAATGAAGGATGACCCAGATTACAGGTGGGTTGTAGAAAACAATCCCCGAGCGTTGGAGGCAAGCAATGAAGTCTTTAATTAGCCACACCCTGTTTTTAAAATGGTGGCTGTTTATAACAGCTATGTTAACTGCACTGGCTTATATTTTTGTGGATGGTACACTCAATACTGTTTGGGAAAATGATTCCACCAAGCTGAGTTTTGCGCTTCTTGCATTAACAGTAATCATGTCTGGATGGTGTGGGTATAAGACTTGGACCCTGAGCAACTTTATTGACGAAGGGGGAACTGAAAAACACTTGGTGGAAAAGATAGACCGCCTGATAGAAGTTGGATGGTTCACTAGCGATCTTTGTTTAACCGTGGGCATGATGGGAACAGTTATTGGGTTCATCATGATGCTTTCGGGGTTTAAGGACGTGGACGTGTCTGAAGTTAAAACGATTCAGACGCTTGTAAAGAATCTGGGATCTGGAATGTCTACCGCTCTTTATACGACTCTTTCTGGTCTGGTTTGTGGTTCTGTATTGAAGATTCAATACTTTAACTTGAATCAGGCGGTTAACAAAGTGTATTCCAATGAAGCGTAATTATCATTCGAACATGTCTTTTTTGGACCTGCTGTTTAACACGCTTCTGTGCTTTGCGGCACTGTTCGTATTATCATTCGTTCTTATTAATCCAAGCAAGGACGAGAAGAATGTAGAGGCGAAGGCCGAGTATATTATTACGGTTACTTGGGATAAGGATTTGGATACAGATGTTGATACTTACGTAGAAGACCCTGCTGGTAATCTGGTAGCATTCATGCGGCGTGAAGAGGGTCTTATGCATCTTGAAAGGGACGACCTCGGAAAGAGAAACGATATAATTCAAACTGAGTTGGGGCCAGTTGAATATAATGAGAATCGTGAGATCGTAGTGCTTAGAGGTATTATACAGGGAGAATATGTGGTTAATGTTCACCTGTTTAAGGCCCATACAGATGTCATTTCGACTCCGATTGTGGTTCAGCTAGACAGGATTAATCCGTCAGTATCAACTAAAGCAATTAAGAGAATCACTCTTACACATGAGGGGCATGAGATAACAGCGTTTCGATTCATTTTAGATGCGGATGGGGAAATAGAAGAAATAAATACGCTTCCTAAGAAGCTAGTAAAATCAGGTGTACCATTATGATATTTGCAGCATTTCTCCTAATTACTGGATTGCTCCTCTGGTTCATAATAGGATCGAAGGGGAACTGGGCAGCGAAGGTTCTGGTAATAGCATGTTCTCTATTCTTCTGCCTTTCTGTAGGATTTTCATTGGAAAATCTAAGTGGATGGCCATCGACCCAAATAGTACCTGAAAAATTTAGAGTACATTGGTTGATTGTTGTAGAACCCGATAAAAAGCTCAATAAGCCGGGAGCAATATATATTTGGTTACAAGACTCAAAAAAGAGAAAAATATCTTTTATTGAATCCATGTACAATATAAACATTACAGAGCCTAGAGTTCACAAGATCCCCTACACAAAAGGTCAACACGAACAGGCCAACCAAGCGTTAGAAATGATAATGGGCGGCAAAGAGGTTGGGGGAACACGGGCGGGTGTAGGACAGAAGCCCGGAGATGGCGAAGGGGAAGGTGATGGTAAGGAAGGTGAACCCGGACCCAACAATGGTGAAGGTCAAAGCGGGGAAGGATCTGGCGGAAGTTTTAGTGGATTCAGTGGGATAATTTTCCACGAGCTTCCTCCTACAAAACTACCGGAGAAAAAATGAAGACTGCGATAATATTTGGAGCAACCGGACAGGACGGGTCTTACTTGTCAGAGTTTCTGATAAGTAAAGATTACTTTGTGGTGGGAGTAGCTAGACGTGTCAGCACAACAAATACGCAAAGAATAAATCACCTGCTTTCAAATTCCAACTTTTTACTAGCCGAGGGTGACATAACAGACCCCCATTCTGTTAACAATATCCTAAACACCTACAAGGACTCTGTAGAGGTATATAATTTAGCCGCACAATCACATGTAGGAACATCTTTTAAGCAGCCCGCAACGACTTGGGATATTACAGGAAAAGGCTGTCTAAATATATTAGAAAGTATACGATTAATAAATCCTGAAATGAGATTTTATCAAGCATCTTCTAGCGAGATGTTTGGAGATAAACATACAATAAGCCATTTTGGAGACAAGTTCCAATATGAAGAAACTCCGTTCAACCCACAATCACCATATGCCATAGCCAAGCTAGCCGCCCATCATGCCACATGTTTATATAAAAAATCGTATGGGTTGCATGCTAGTTGTGGCATTTTATACAACCACGAAAGTCCCAGAAGGGGAGAAAACTTCGTGACAAGAAAGATAACAAAGTATATCGCAGATCTTGTAACCTCTCAAGAAGAGATAGCTCCGTTAAAACTTGGTAATCTATACGCTAAGAGGGACTGGGGTTATGCGGGGGATTATGTAGAAGCTATGTGGGCTATGCTACAACAAGACGATCCAGATGTGTATGTTATTGCAACTGGTGAAACTTATTCTGTTGAAGAGTTTTTATCAGAAGCTTTTTCTTGTGTAGATATTAATGATTATTCAAAGCATGTTGAAATAGATTCGTCTCTTATTAGACCTTCCGAAGTTCCTTTTTTAAAAGGAGATTATTCTAAAGCTGAGGAGACTTTTGGATGGAGACCTAAAACGTCATTCGAGGACTTGGTTTCAATTATGGTTAAACATGATATAGAAAGAGTAAAAAGACATGACAGTGTTAACCTTAAACAACGAGCAAGTCTCTAACCTAATTACAGTTTCAGAATGTATAAGTGTAGTAGAAGAGGTTTTTAAAGACCTGAGTATTTCTCAAATGCCACCAAAGGTGTATATGAATATACCCAATGGAGATTTTAGGGCCATGCCAGCGGTGGTTGGTAATACAGCAGGGATTAAATGGTGTGGGGTTCACCTAGACGAAACGGGAACAAAGAGGAAAATTAATATTTTTGCAAAGGTATTAATTAATGATATAAACAGTGGAAGCCTACTTGCCATAATGGATGGAGAATCGATAACCGCTATTAGGACTGCTGCTGTAACAGGATTGGCAACTAAATATATTTGCAAAGAAGGGGCCAGCGTTGCTTCTTTTGTCGGATGTGGAAATCAAACAAAATTTCAAATAGATGCCATTTTGGCCGTTAGACCTATTGAGAAAATAAAGCTTTTCGATTTGGATAAAAGCAGGGCAGAATATATGGGAACTCTTTTTGATGTTCCTTTTGTTGTTTGCGAGTCTCTTGAGGAATGCGTGGGAGATACAGACATAGTTACAACACTAACGCCGTCTAGAACCGGTTTTATTAAACATGAATGGCTAGACGAGACTGTTCATATTAATGCAATTGGTGCTGATGCCGAAGGGAAGCGAGAATTGGAAAGTTCTGTTCTCGATAACGTTGATTATGTGGTGTATGACAACTGGGAGCAGTGTTCTCATTCTGGTGAGATACAATATGTAGCGTATGATGACAGAAAACAGGCTTGGTCTTCCCTTGGAGACATAGTGTCTGGAGGTTCTGCTATTTTTGGAAAACAAACTTTATTTGATGCGACAGGATTGGCTATAGAAGATGTAGCTGTAGGAAGGTACATATACGAAAAGGAGATTTCAAAATGAAACGCTCTCATGCGTTTGGTTACTTTGTTCTAATTATTTTATGTTTGTGTACACTTGGTCAAAACATATTTATTCAAAAAAGGCTTAAAAGTCAAGATGAATTTGTAAAGGATAATCTTGAATCTGTATACACCTTAATGAAAGGTGATAGTTCGAGACTGTATACAATTATGGATACGGAAATAAGAATTCTTCACTATGCAAAGCCTCATAAAGAACCCATGTGGTGTTGTCCAGAATGCGCAGATATAAGAAAGAAGGCAACTCCAAATGATAAACAAGTTCCGAGTAAAGTTCGACCTGAGCAAGTGCAAGAAGGAACTATCGGATCTGGGACTTAAGCATTTGACAAGAGGAAGGTTAATGACCACTGTAATTGCCGACAATCCAGACGAGGCTTGCAATTTGGCAAAGATAAAAGTCTTCGCCAAGGTTAGAAACGATGTTGCCGAATCAAAATATAAAACAGCCGTTGCTTTGCTGGAAAAGAAAATGAGGATTGTTAGCATAAGAGCGGAGAAATGAAACAGAAAAGGAACTACAACGATCCGGTATATAGTCGTTGGAGACAGGAAGTTTATAAAAGAGACGGTCATAGATGTCAAATGCCATCTTGCAAGGCTAGGAAACATTTACAAGTACACCATATCAGGAAGTGGTCAGAAGCTTCTTCCATGAGATATGATGTGTCTAATGGCATTACGTTATGCTGGAGATGCCATAAGGATGTTACAGGATCTGAGGCACATTTCGAAGGGTTGTTTATTAGTATAGTGGCTGAAAATGCAAAGAGAACCTGAATATACTGTTATTAAAGACACCAGAGAAAAGCAAGGTTGGTTTTTCAAACGTTTTGGAAAATGCAAGGGGACTGTTGTACAAACTCTAAAAACAGGTGATTACACCATAGAGGGTCTTGAAGATATATTATGCGTGGAAAGAAAGGCTAGCCCTGCTGAAATAGCAATAAACATGGGTAAGAAAAAAAACGCCTTCGATGCAGAAATGGAAAGAATAAGTGAGTTTAAATTGGCTTATCTTGTATTGGAGTTCTCTGTTTCTGAACTGCTAGACTTTCCAAGGAATTCTGGAATACCGCAACATAAGATTAAACAAGTTAAAATGTCTGGAAAATATCTTTTAAGATGTCTTTTGGAATATCAAATTAAGTACGGGGTTAATATTTTATTCTGTGGAGACAAGACCAACGCTTGGTACGTTACAAGTAGTATATTCAAGAGAGCTAATGAGTTAGCTTATAGTGGAGAGGTCTAGAATGGCAGAGGACACACTTCTTTCAGAGATGCATATCCATGGAATAAATCAGTCAAGCCGGGAAATATATCTCCATGGACATTATTCTAGTTATTTAGAAAATAATGAGGAACCCGGTGTTGAATACAAAATGGCCACAACTTTCGTTAAAAATTTACACTATCTACAAGACTTAGATGATGAAAGCATATTGATTCATATGCACACAATAGGAGGTTCTTGGAATGATGGAATTGCTATTTTTAATAGTGTTGAACATAGCCCTAATATCATTGCTATACTTGTATACGCACATGCGAGATCGATGAGTAGTGTTATATTACAATCTGCTGACCACAGAATAATGATGCCTGATTCAGATTTCATGATTCATCACGGTTGGTCTTCAGCCGAGGGGTCAACTTTAGCATGCATTTCTGCATTTAATTTTGAAAAGAAGCTTGTCGACAGAATGATAAATATATACGCCAAAAAATGCATTAACGGCGAGTTCTTTCAGAGTAAATACAAAAGTGTTGATTGCGATAGGGTAAAAACTTATCTCAAAAGAAAAATGAGAGATAAGGGTGACTGGTGGATGTCTTCTGAAGAAGCTGTTTATTATGGTTTTGCAGATGGCATATTAGGAGATGACAACTACAGTACAATGGAATTTATAAGATCTATATGAACCAATCTGAAACCCAAAGAATAATAGAGGATGCTTGGCTAGACATAGATATCCCCAAGGGAAAACTAATCAACCCTTTTGAGGTTGAATCCAGTCAAGATCTTCATATGAAACTTACTTGGCTTATGATGCAGCCAGAGTATTTTTCTTTCATTTGTAAAGAGATATTAAATATTGATATACTTCCAACACAAGGGGTTATGCTTAGCGAGATTTGGAAGAGAAAATTTCCAATGCTTATCGCCAGTCGTGGATTTGGAAAATCTTTCATTCTTTCGGTATACGCTATTTTAAGAGCATTGTTGATGCCCGGAAGAAAAATAGTGGTTGTGGGTGCTGCATTTAGACAGTCAAAGGTTCTGTTTGAATATATGGAAAACATTTGGAAGAATGCTCCGATATTGAGAGATATCATTGGAGACAATGGCGGTCCAAGAAGAGACGTAGATATGTGCCGCCTAACTTTAGGTGATAGCACAATAACATGCCTACCACTAGGCGATGGGTCTAAAATTCGTGGACAGCGTGCAAACGATATTATTAGCGATGAATTTGCCTCTATTCCTCGTCAAATTTTTGAAAATGTTGTTGCTGGATTTGCCGCAGTTAGCTCCTCGCCAATAGAAAATGTAAGAAGGATAGCTTCTCAGAAAAAGGCTAAAGAGTTGGGACATATAATTGAAGAAGAGGATGATGTTGAAAAGGCTAGAGAAAACCAAATTGTTATTTGTGGTACTGCCTTCTATGACTTTAATCATTTTTCGGAGTACTGGAAGAAATGGAGACAGATAATACTAAGTAGAGGAGAAGAGTCAAGACTTAGAGAAATTTTTGGAGATGATGAAATTCCTTCAGATTTTGACTGGAGACACTACAGTATAATCCGTGTTCCTTACGAACTTTTACCAGAAGGTTTCATGGACGCATCTCAGGTCGCCAGATCAAAAGCAACTGTACACGCTGGCATATATCAGATGGAGTTTGGGGCTTGTTTCAGCACAGACAGCCAAGGATTCTTTAAAAGAAGCCTTATTGAATCTTGCGTGGTCACAAAAGATAATCCTATCACCCACCCATCTGGTCCAGTAATGTTTAACCCGCTTTTGAAAGGTGACCCAAATTGCAAATACGTATTTGGAATAGACCCCGCTTCTGAAGTTGATAATTTTAGTATAGTTGTAATAGAGATGAAAGATGATCACAGAAGAGTTGTTAACTGCTGGACAACTACACGAGCAGAGCATAAAGAGAAGGTAAAAAGCGGGATTGTAAAAGAGACAGATTTCTATTCGCACTGCGCTAGAAAAATACGAGATCTTATGGCAGTCTTTATGTGTGAAAGAATTGCCATGGATGCTCAGGGTGGTGGTATAGCTGTTATGGAAGCTCTCCATGATTTAGACAAGATACGAGAAGGTGAGCTTCCTATATGGGAGATCATAGACGAAAAAAAGGAAAAGGATACTGACGGAAATCCGGGCTTGCATATATTGGAAATGTGTCAGTTTGCAAAAGCTGACTGGCTAGCTGAAGCAAATCACGGCATGAGAAAGGATTTTGAAGACAAGGCTCTCGTCTTTCCGTTTTTTGATTCGGCCACTCTAGGTTTATCTTCTTCTTATGATGTGATGTCTAGTAGGCTATATGACACTCTAGAAGATTGCGTGATGGAAATAGAAGAACTTAAAGACGAACTTTCTATGATTATTATGAGCCAAACGCCTTCGGGCCGGGACAAGTGGGACACACCAGAGGTCTTGCTCCCCGGAGGGAAGAAAGATCGAATAAGAAAAGATAGATATAGTGCTCTTCTTATGGCCAATATGGCTGCTAGGACAATACATAGAAATCCACCCCCGCCCAGTTACGAATCTGTTGGCGGTTTTGCTGAAAGGGTGAAGAGCGAAGGTGGTCCAGATTTTATAGGGCCGTCTTGGTTTACAGAAGGAATTCGTGACGTATACTAATGGTTTTGGTGTATAATCAATTGAAATGATTGCAAATCATTAGGAATGGTCAGTTCAACTGTCAAAACGAGCGTGTCATGTCAGAAAAATCTCTAATTACTTGGAATCTGGACTCTGAGATGGAGCAAGCTTTGTCAGAAAGCTCAGATTCTCTTGAGGGTTACGATGGTATTCAGAAAAACTTCGCTGGGCACAGAAGTTTTCTAGATATAGAACCCAATAGATCTGTCAGAACCGGTTATGGACGAGACGATTATAATCGTTTCAGAAGTTCCGAAGCGGTTCCTAAAAAACAAAAGCAAGCCATGAAGATGTGCATGGAGGCTTATGACAGGGTCGGTATTATTAGAAATGTAATCGACTTGATGAGCGATTTTGCCAGTAAGGGTGTAATGATTGTCCACCCAAACAAAAGAATTGAAAAATTTTATAGAAAATGGTTTGAAAAAATTAGTGGTAAGGAGAGATCAGAAAGATTTCTCAATATGTTGTACAGATGCGGAAACATTGTTGTAAAGAGAAGAACTGCAAAGGTAACCAAGAAGCTAGAGACCCAACTTAGACAGGCCGCCGGGGAAGCAGATGTAATTCCAGAAACTTTAAACGTCCAGAGAAGAGAAATTCCTTGGAAGTTTGATTTTCTAAACCCGCTAACTATAGAAGTTTTGGGAAGTGAACTTGCGGTGTTTGCTGGGAATCCGCAATTTGCTTTGCAAGTTTCCAATCTAGTAGCGGGATTGTCTAAGAACGGTGGCCCACATTTCAAAAAGATCTTGGACGAGCTTCCAGCAGATATTGCAGAAGCGATACGTTCAGGGAAAAGGGTTATAGACTTAGACCCCGATAAAGTCAGTGCATACTACTACAAAAAGGACGACTGGCTTACGTGGGCAAACCCCATGATCTATGCAATTCTAGATGATGTGATCATGCTGGAGAAAATGAAGCTTGCAGATATATCCGCACTTGATGGAGCTATTTCAAATATTAGACTGTGGACAATCGGTGATCTCGACAACAAAATTCTCCCCACAAAAGCCGCAATCAACAAACTAAGAAATATTCTTTCTAGCAATGTTGGTGGTGGAACGATGGACTTGGTTTGGGGTCCAGAAATTAAGTTTCAAGAATCTAACACTCAAGTATTTAGGTTTTTGGGAAAAGAAAAATATGAACCTGTGCTTACAAGCATTTATGCCGGTCTCGGAATACCGCCAACTTTAACAGGCGCTGGTGGTGGAAATGGTGGGTTTACTAATAACTTTGTATCTCTAAAAACTTTAGTTGAAAGACTTCAGTATGGAAGAGATGTTCTTTTGTCTTTTTGGTCTAAAGAGATAGCAGTAGTTCAAAAGGCGATGGGATTTAGGCTTCCTGCGCAAATAAGATTTGATCGAATGATTCTTTCTGACGAAGCGGCAGAAAAGAATCTGATTATACAACTAATGGATAGAGATATTATCAGCGCAGAGACTGTTAGGGAGAGATTTGGAGAACTGGCAGATATTGAGAAGATTAGAATTCGCAGAGAAGAAAGAGAAAGACAGTTGGAAAGTGCTCCTCAGAAGGCTGGGCCTTATCACAATCCGCAGCACAGAAATGATCTTGAAAAGATTTCTTTGCAGAAAGATCTTGTTTCGCCAGAAGACCTTGGAATTATTCCGTCTGATGACACGGGTCTTCACCCATTAACAAATCCGAAGGACAGAAGAGATAGTAAAATTATTGAAGAGAAGAAAGAAGAAGAAGAGAATAAGAGAATGGACAGGGAAAAGAAAAAGTTTGAGAACCGAAACCCTAACCAGCCCGGAGAGAAAGATGATAAATTCGACCCGAAGGGTAGGCCGGAAGACGGAAGACCAAAGCTATCAAAAGACAAGCAAAAGAGAAAGCAAAAAACAGTAGAACCAAGTCTAAAAGCAGAAACAGGCTTTGTAAATATACTACTGTGGGCTACAGATGCCCAAAAGAAAATAGCCGATATAGTTCACCCAGCTTTACTAGCCCATTATGGAAAGAAGAATCTTCGGGGTTTAACTAAGTCGGAAATGGATGAGTTAGAGTACATTAAACTTTGTATTCTGTGTAATCTAAAACCGTATGTAGACATTGACGCCAGTTTAATACAGGACATTTTAAACAACAAGCTGGATGCGTCCGCTGATGTTTTAATGTCGTGTAAATCTCTAATAAATCAGTTTATTTCCGCTAATGATAGACAGCCGACCATAGAAGAGGTTCGCCAGATACAATCTGCCTCTTATTCTATGCACCTGTAGGTTTTGTATTTTTTTGATTTTATTGAATTTATGGTGTATAAAATAATGAGGTAAGATAATGAGCATCAATATATACAAATCAGAAAAAGAAGCTGGGCTTGAGAAGGCTATAGCGGCAAGCACTAACATAGTGTACGCATCTTTAGCTACACCTTGTTCCGTTGAACAGGATGAAGAAAGTATTAAGAATCTAATCGTAGAATCTAATGCTTCTAGTAACCCGGACCAGTTTGACCTTTACTATCTAGACTCTGTCCTTGTGTCCACGGGGTGGAACAAGAACGATGATGTTTTTGATAAGTATGAAGTCTGGAAAGCTCGAAAGACTCCAGAAGATAAGCAGTTCAACTTCATGCATGATGAGTCGGATATAATTGGCCATATAACTGCTAACATGGTTATTGGTTCAGACGGTAGAGAAGTCTCAGACGATCTACCTCCCGATGACCTACCTGATGATTTCGATATTGTAACAAGCGCCGTTCTTTATAATAGCTGGTCGAGCGAAGACCGAAGAGAAAGAATGGCTTCTATTATTCAGGAGATAAAAGACGGGAAATGGTTTGTTTCTATGGAGTGTCTCTTCCAAGGTTTTGACTACGCTGTTGTCACTCCTGACGATCAAGCGAAAATTGTCACAAGAAATGAAGCTTCGGCATTCCTAACCAAACATTTAAGAGCATATGGAGGACAAGGAGAATATGACGGATACAGGATAGGTAGACTCCTAAGAAGAATTGCTTTTTCTGGAAAAGGATTGGTAAGCAATCCAGCTAATCCAAAAAGTGTTATCTTTAAAGATACCAATCCTTTTCTTGGAGTAAAAGCAGAATCTATATTCGAATCTAAGATAATGGAGAAGAGTAACATGTCAGAAGATACTTTGCTTCAGAAGCAACTTGAAGAGCTTAAGGCTGAGTTGGCTGACGCTAAGAGTCGTGAAGACGCTCTCAAGTCGGAGTTGCAGGGGATCGACGAGAAAGAGTTGCGTAAGCAACTTGCTTCTCTTGGAGAATCCGTTGCAGTAAAAGATGAAGAGATTTCTGTTCTCAAAGAAGCCGCCGAGGCTTTCGAAGGAGAAAAGAAGACTCTAACTGATGAACTTAGTGCTGCGACTGAAGAGCTTTCGACTTTGAAGTCAGAGCTTGATGAGATCAAGGCTGAAGCTCATCGCGCTAAGAGACTAGCTGCACTTACCGCTGCTGGTCTTGACGAGGAAGCTGCCGCAGAAAAGCTTGAAAAGTTTTCATCTGTCGATGACGAAACGTTTGAAGAAATCATTACCTTGGTTTCTCAGACTGTAGTTGCCGACGATAAGGCTGGGTATCCTCCCAAATGTGACGAAGGTCATGTAGAAAAAGATGGGGAGTGTGTTCCCGAAGCTAACGCGACAGAAGATGCCGAGTCCGAAGACGACGAAATCGACGATGCCGAAGCAGTCGCTGAAGAAGAGCATCTAGAGGACGTGGAAGAAGTTGCAGAGGCTGCTTTGGCCGATGCAGGTGATGCTGATTCACTAGAAGCTGCCAGAACTGCTGCCAGTCAGTGGATTCGCGGAAACGTTCTTCGTACTACATCAAAGCTAGAAAGCTAATTCAGTCCTTATAACAAAATAGGAGATATAAAATGGCTTTAAAGGCTGATAGACACGAACTTGCAACCGACATTAGTTTCTTTTACAACGCTGATACTGCCACTCGTGGTGGTGTTGCAGTAATTGATACTGTCGGTTCTGGATCTGCTATGGACCAGTCTCAAGCAAAGGTCAAGTATCGTACTGACCTTGAAGACGGTGCTGGCAGAGGTCACGCCCCCATGGGTATTCTGCTAAACGACGTTGTTAACCTCGATCTCACCCGCCAGCATATTAACTGGCACAAGGATGAGGTTCAGAAGGGTGGAAAGGTCACCGTTCTTACACAGGGTTGGGTTGTTACCAACTTTGTGGACACTGAAGCTAACTTCGGCGCCGTAACTGCTGGTCAGGTTGCATATGCAAGCTCTGGTACTGCTGGTTACATTACCAACCGTAAGCCTCCCGGTAATCTCGGCATGGACTTGGCCATTGGTCGGTTCCTTTCGGGTACTGACGAGGATGGTTATTACAAGGTTGCCGTTAACCTACCTCAACTCGGTTCGTAACTAGCAATAAATAAAGGAGATGAACATGAGTAGAATGACTAGACCGGACGAACAGTTTATTGAACTGTTAAAGCGTTCTGGTAGTAGTGATAAGACTGAAGCTCTTGCTGCTCAGCGCGAGCTTGCGGTTGCTCTAGAAATGCCCCTTCGTCAGGGCGTTCTAATCGGTGATAACCTCAACAACATCTTCCAGCCCATTCAGATGGAGCCGGGCACAAGTACCGAGTTCCCTCTGGATCTACTTGCTCCGGGTGAAGAAGATGAGTTTGTTGCCTATACTAACCCCGGCCACGGTCGTATTCCCGAACGTGCTGTCGAGGGTGACTATGTGATGGTCCCAACGTATACCGTTGCCAGTTCAATCGATTGGCTACTTCGGTATGCTCGCGAAGCTCGCTGGGATGTTGTAGGTCGCGCTCTACAGGTTCTGGAAGCATCTTTCGTAAAGAAGATGAACGATGATGGTTGGCACACTGTTCTAAGTGCTGGCGTTGACCGTAACATTCTAGTTTACGATGCCGACGCTTCCGCTGGTCAGTTTACCAAGCGTCTAGTCAGTCTTCTTAAGACTGTCATGCGACGTAACGGTGGCGGAAACACGGGTTCAATCAACCGTGCCCGTCTAACAGATATGTTCCTAAGCCCCGAAGCTTTGGAAGATATTCGTAACTGGGGTATTGATCAGATCGACGAAGTAACTCGTCGTGAGATCCACACGTCTGCCGATGAAGGCGGTGCAATCACCCGTATCTTTGGTGTAAACCTACACGATATGGATGAGCTTGGCGAAGGTCAAGAGTACCAAACGTTCTTCAGTGAGCAGCTTGGTGGCGCTTATGGTCCAAGTTCAGATGTTGAGCTTGTTGTAGGCGTTGACCTTCAGAAAGACGATAGCTTTATTATGCCCATGAAGCAAGAAGTCCAGATCTTTGAAGACGATAGTCTACATCGTCACCAGAGAGCGGGCTACTACGGTTGGGCTGAGCTAGGCTTTGCAGTACTCGACAACAGACGAGTTCTACTTGCATCGTTCTAAGTTCTAATAGAGCTTAAACCTACTGATTAGGAAACCGTCCCCAAAATTGGGGGCGGTTTTCTTTTTTGTTGGTGTATAATATAATAAAGATAATCATTCCAATTACAATGTGATTACAGGTGTTTAGGGATACATAAGGAGTAACAGCATGTCTGATGCTATGTCCAACTACCTTGAAAATGCGCTTATTAACCATATATTTCGTGGTACAGCGTTTTCTCAGCCAAGCGATATATATATTGGTCTGATAAGATTTTATGAAGCTGATAAAGTAGAGGCTGCAACTTCACCACAAGAAGTTAGTGGCGGATCTTACGCTAGAACATTGCAAGATATAAGCGACTCTAACTGGGACGCTCCAAGCAATGGGGCTACGCAAAATAGCAGCGCGGTAATTTTCCCAACAGCTACTGCTGATTGGGGGTGCGTATCTGGTGTTATTATAACTGACCATGCCAGTGCTGGCAATATCTTGTTTCACGGTTCTTTGACTTCTATGAGAGATGTTCAAGACGGAGATACGTTTAAGTTTAGTACTGGCGATCTTGATATCACACTATCATAGGTAATTGAATGTTTGGCTACCATTCCTTAAGTGAGCAGCCATTTTCCACATTGGGGACGATCACCCATATAGGGTCAGCGTCACTAATCGCGGATTCTATTTTAATTGCACAGCCTTCAACTTCTATAATAGGAGCATCTTCTTTAAGGGGAACTTCAGCATTAATCGCCTTGGGGTCCATAAACTTTGGAGCCTCTTCCGCGATGAGTTGCGATTCCATTTTGTCAGCTTTTGGTTCAAAAATATTACAAGGAAAAGCTGACTTAGGACCATTTGGATTCAATTTTGGATTTGACAGTGGGTTTGCAATATCGTCATCAAGATTGGTTGCAGACGGAATAAGAATTCCGTCAATATTTGTTTATGGCGATTCTTCCGTATTCACAAGCTCTCAGTTTACAATACAAAAACCAACGTTAACACTAAACCCAAAATCTTCACTCGCATCACAAGCAACGCTTGCTGCTATATTTGCTACGTTTAATGATTTTACAGATTTTGTAGACTTCTGTCTACAGATGAGTCAGTCAGAAGATGTAGAATCATATATAAATCAGACAAATCTAAATGAGCTATTTATAGATCAGGAACTTCTAAAAGAATTTCAAGCAAACAGAACCGTTGATATTGATATGCATATAGACCAGAGTAGAATTTACGAACTATTAAGAGAAAGAGAACGGAATGGCTGCTAACGAAATCCACGTTAATGATATAGGTACAGTATTCACTGTCACAATAAAAGACGGCAGTTCTGCTGTAAATATTTCTACTGCAAGTCAAAAAGATATAATGTTTAGAAAGCCATCTGGAACATGCGTTACTCACGCTGCTGCTTTTGTTTCAGATGGAACAGATGGAAAAATTCAGTACACAGTTGTTTCTGGAGACCTTGACGAAAGCGGAACGTACAAACTTCAAAGCTACGTCAAAATAGGAAGTGGCGAATGGTACACAGACACAACAACATTTAAAGTCCATAAAAATATTTGCTAGGGGAGAACCATGTGGCAAACAACTATGGTTAAGATTGTAAGACATCTGGTAGACGATGTTGCAGAAACTACATATGATGACGGCAGACTAGAAGAGACTGTGGCGGTAGCTGCCCAGCTTCTCCTTAATGAAATAGACTTTGAGCAGACATATACTATCAATCTAGATACAATATCCATATCCCCAGACCCCACTACCAGTAATGCGATGGATGAATCTTTCATCACAATAGTATCGCTCAAAGCCGCCTGTATTCTTGTATCCAGTGAACTAAAATCCAACTCTCTTACAGCCCTTCGAGTAGTAGATGGGCCTTCTACAATAGACAACAGAGAGGTTATTGCAGGATTGAAGATTATACAGGCTGATATTTGTGGCAGACTTGAGCATTCCATAATGCAGTACAAGGCCGGTATATCTCCTGCTGGACAGGCTATACTATCTCCATATTCACCCGGTAGCGATACTGTTAGAAGAATAGACCTAGACGGTAGAACAGGATATTTTGAATAATGTCAGAATACAAAAAGGCAGACCTGATAACTAAGATCAATTCTGATTTTGCAGATAATGATCAAGGGGCAATTACAGCCCAGTCTCTCAGGACTAACTTTGCACATGTGTTGGACTCCATAGTGCCAATTATGGCTAGTGGTACTGATGTCTATTTCAAGAGCAATGTAGATATTAGAGATAATAGTGTATCATCGGCAAGCTCTGTTATAGGTGGCATTAACGCGCAGTGGAACGATAACGATGTTGCTAGCATTAAGTTTTTAACTGGTTCAGATACAACAAACAAAGATGATGGTGGAATAGCGTTTTACACTTCCGCATCAGGAGTTTCTTCGTCTACGGGTGGTGCTGGCGTAGTAAAGAAGATGGAGATTGCTAACACTGGAAAGGTTAGCATTTATGGAAGTGGGGTATCTGATGCCACACTACAAGTTAGATCTATTCATGGGTCTGGTTTGGGTTTGTTGTTTAGCGGTTCAGAGAGAAATATAGCTGCACAAAACGGGAAGAATCTGTCTATTGGACATTGGAATTCTTCAAGCCAAGAGTTTTCTGACAGGATATCGATAAGCAGTGTTGGTGATGTTGGCATAGGGTTCAAAACACCAAAGTCCCTTTTGCACGTTAGAAGTTCTGGGGATGCTGTTTGGTTTGATCAACAGAGTAATATCACACAAGACTCCTCTCTGTATTTCAACAAATGGGATGCTGGAAGTACTGGATATACTGGAGACGATTTCTGGCTCGGATACGGAATGGGTGTCCATGTTCCTAAAAGTGGATACGGAAGGTTCTTTATAGGGGTTGATTCTGATAGAGACAGGATTGTCAATGTTTCAGATGCCGCTTTAGTAATAGGAAGTGGTAAATTTGTTGGTATTGGAAACATACTACCAAAAGAAAGACTGGTTGTTGGAGATGATCTTGGATACGTTAGCAGCAGGGCTGGAAACTCCTTGGTAATAGGAGATAGTGATGGACCATCACACCTATTTATTGGATCTGGAGTTGGTAACGAAGTAACCAGTAATTATGCTAGGGCTAAGTGGGAACACGACCAACACAGACTTGTTTTCAGCACTAAGAGAAACTACATACACAACAGGGATCAATTAGTATTAGATTCCACCAATGGAAATGTTGGTATTGGTAGATCTGGGATAACATCATCTACTTGGAATCCTAACTATAACTTACATGTTTCCTCTAGTGGGGCTGCGAGCACATTTGCTGTAGAAAATGCTGGAAATACATCTAGTGCGATGTATCTAGGTGTTAATACCGGTGGTGGCGGGTCTACCGGGACTGGTAACTGGGGGGTCGTTGGTTTTGATACTGGCTCTAATTCTCTAAGAATTAACAACACTGGTACAATATCAGATAATCAACTAGCTATCGATTCCGATGGACATGTCGCCATAAATTATGCTAGCGCGTATAATTCCACATCAATTGGAACTAACAGGCTGCATGTGTACGGAGAAAATGTTGGAGTTATTGTTGGTGACGTATTTTCTGGATCAAATTCCGCATTAAGACTGCTCGGTTCTAGAACCACTAACGATTCCGCTTATATTCAAGCGGGGACTAGTGCCGCTGACACAAGCGCAAAGTTAAAGATTAGTAGGTTTGACACCGACGCAAGCAATCTGGCATCGATGGACGTGTATTCGGATGTCACCACATTCCATGGGTCTGGAATATTTACCGGAATCAATGCTGGGGGAGACTTCTCCCTAGACGGCAGTTATCTTATTAATAATAAGACGCTAACAGAAACCGGAACACCATCTGGTATTTATATTGATACCGCTGGAAAGGTTGGCGTAGGAACTAATTCGCCAACAAGTAGATTAGATATAGCTTCTGGTTCTTTAAGAATAAGAACCGACGCTGCTGTTCCTACAGCTTCTTCCGCTGGAAATGTTGGGGATATAAGATGGGGGACCACAGGAGGGGCATATCATCTATACATATGCATCGCAACAAACACTTGGGTTCGTTCTGAATTGGCAACATTCTAATGACTAAAAGAGATAAAACGTCGTTAAAAAACGAGATTAATACACTTCTGCCAGATAATAGCAGTGGTCAGATTAGTCCGTCCGATGTTAGGCTAAACATAATAGACACCGTAGATTCGATGGCGGGAATAGGGTCTGGAATAAGTCCGCAAAAAGGCGGTGTAGCATTTTGGAGGGATGAGGGATCTGTAGCCTATGATAGCGATTTGATTTGGGATTCTGGGAATGTAAGGCTTGGTATAGGTAAAAGTCCAAGCTTCCAGCTAGAGCTTAGTCAGAACTCTGCGGGAAAACCAACCAGTACACTCTGGAGTGTTGTATCAGATGATAGGATAAAACGAGAGATAGAAACAATAGAAGATGGTTTGGAGAAAATAGACAAGCTAAGACCGGTGAGATTCAAATTTGTAGACTCATTCTGTCGAAACCACAATATAGACACAACCCACCATCAAACAGGATTTCTTGCTAGCGAATATGAAAAAGTTTTTCCTTGCGGTGTAATACAAACAAATATAAACGTGTATGACGATGATAACCACTTGATAGCAGACAATATAAAAGCTCTTGACGCCCACGATGTTGGGCTTTACTTGGTAGCAGCAGTTAAGGAATTGAAGCAAAGACTAGATGCTGCAAATGAAAAAATTTCTGAACTTGAATCCAAAATAGGAGAATGATAATGGCTGACGATGTAGTAAAAAACATAAATGGATCAACAGAAACTAATGGTAGTGTAGTTGTTGGCGCCCCCAAAGCCGCTGGAACTGATGCTTTTGGTAGCAACTACACAATTGACCCTACTATAAACTCTGTAGACTCAAACGTAGGTAGTAATGCAAGTGTTTTGTATGTGAGATATCAAACAAGATTTGATGATCGAAACTATGCTGGCTTGGCCGAATAGATTAGGTTTATAAATGGCTCTGGTTTTAGCGGATAGAGTTAAAGAAACCACTACTACCACCGGAACTGGCACTATTAGCCTAGCCGGTGCTGTAGATGGTTTTATAACTTTTGTTAGCGGTGTTGGTAGCACTAACACTTGTTACTATACCATCGTGCATAGATCAGCAAGTGAGTGGGAAGTGGGGTTAGGAACTGTTACGGATGCATCACCTGATACGCTATCCAGAACAACAGTTTTATCCAGTACAAATTCTGGTGACTTGGTAGAACTTAGCGCTGGAACAAAGGATGTATTTGTAACTTATCCCGCTGGAAAATCAGTCTATCTTGATTCTAGCGGAGATTTATCTCACAGGACAGTACCATATACTAGTATCACTGGAGATACGACATTAACATCTTCCAACGAGTCCGTTTTTGTAAACGCGACCAGTGGAGAGGTGGACGTGACTTTATACGCGGCTGCTTCTAACGGTGGAAGAAAACTAGTGATAAAAAAGACGGATAGTAGTACAAATGCTGTGAATGTTCTCAGGACTGCAAGTGAGACTATAGACGGCGCAACTTCCGTGGTGCTTTACCACCAAAATGAATCTATAACATTAATATCAGATAATAGTAACTGGTTTATAATCTGATTACATTATAATAATACTGGAGTACAAAAATGACATATTCACCAAAAGCGTTTCAAATCGCTACTTTAGGAACATCGCAAATTGGGAAGTTTGTTAGTACACATGGTACTACTGGCGATGTAATTATTCCAGATAATGATAAGTTCTCGTTTGGTACTGGAAGCGATGCTTCTATTTACTTCGATGCAACCAATTTGGTCATCGCGGATGAGGACATCCCTGTTCAGATAGGCAATGCTTCTAATACGGTTACAATTGCCGGTAACCTTACAGTTAATGGCACAACGACTACAATAAATTCAACTACAATGACAGTTGATGATTTAAATCTCGTTCTTGCTTCTGGTGCTGCTGATTCTAACGCTGCAAATGGTGCGGGAATAACAATTGATGGCGCTAGCGCCACCTTGCTTTATACTCACAGTACTACCAGTTGGGACATGAATAAGCCTTTGAATGTTACTGGGGCTGGAACCTTTTCAGGCATTTTGAGAACTGATGACCTAACTGATGCAACTAGTAAAACTGATGGTTCACTTCAGACAGACGGTGGATTAAGTGTTGCTAAGGCAATATATAATGGAACAGCGGCCACTCTTGCTGCGGATTCCGGCATTGTGACAATAGGCTCTACCACCGCTGCTACTTTTTCAGCCGCTGGTTTGCTGAATGTCAACAATGCAACTGAAGCAACTTCCACTACAGATGGCTCTTTACAGACCGATGGTGGCTTAAGTGTTGTGAAAGATATCGTTGGTGGTGACGACCTTATTCTTTTGAACGATTCTGCTGTAATTCATTTTGGCTTGGGTCAGGATGTTACACTTACTCACACGAATGATGTTGGTTTGCATTTGAATGGTGGCATGAGGTTTGCTTTCCGTGACCAAGGTGGTGAGTATCTTACTTCTGCTTCTGATGGCCATCTAGAAGTCAATGCTGGGGCCACGCTGGACATGACCGCTCCAACGGTAGATATTAATGCTTCAACGGCTGTTACTATTGATGGGCCGTCTGTTACTATCGCAAACACCGCCACAACCACGCCCATACTTCATATTACACAAGGAACTGGAACAGACGATGCTACTTCTGGTGAGTTGAGATTTAATAAAGACAGCGCTTCTGGTGCTGACAGCGATGTTATGGGCCTTATATCTTTCTATGGTACTGATGCTGCTGAGAATACACACGAAAGATTAGCATACATAGACGCTATTATTACAGATTCGGCACACGGTTCTGAAGCTGCTTCGTTGAGGTTCTATGTAGCAGAAAACGACGCCACTTTAACTCAGGGGTTGTTGATTGCTGGACAAGCCGATAGTGATGGCGAAGTAGATGTTACCATTGGTGCGGGTGCAGCGTCAACCACAACGGTTGCTGGCGACCTTACCGTTAATGGTGGAGACATTCTCGTTGCTGGAGCTACACCAAAAATTACTATTGGTGATGCTGACACTGAAGACACCATGTTGGTGTTTGACGGAAATGCTGCTGACTATCGAATTGGGTTAGATGATGGAACCGATGCGTTAGAAATCGGTGCGGGTTCAGCCCACGGAACTACTGCCGCAATTATTATTGATAGTAGTGGTCACGTTACTCAGATTGGTCAATCCACTGCTGGTAGTGGCAAGTTTCTTAAGTGGGATGGTAGCAAAGCTGTTTGGGATGATGCTACTGCCACCACCGCTACTACGGCAACTAATGTTGTTATTACTGATAATGAAAATACCGACCAAGACAACGCTATAACCTTTGTGGCGGGTGCTGATATTGATGGTTCCACAAGTGTGGGTTTGGAATCTGATGGAGACCTAACCTACAATCCATCCAAGGGTAGAATTACCGCTACCGACATGGCTGTTAATGGAGTGTTTGTCAATTCAGCCGATGTTAGTGTAGTAGCCGCTGGGGACATTACCAAGGGGTTCACTGGCGTTACTACCGCAGGGTCGAATAGGCAAATGGATTTACCCGAAGCGTCTGCTGCTAATATTGGGGCCATGTATACGATTAAAAAACTGGATGCTGGAATTGGGCAGGTTAAAATTACGAGGGACTCCACCGATGATACTATTGATGGTGGAACAGGTCCAATCATACTATATCATCAGAACGAAAGTGTTACATTAATCGTTGGAGCCGACACTAAATGGTTTATTATGTAAAATGAGGAACCTATAACATGGTGGGATCTATAACATTACAAAATGTAAACGATGTAGACATCGTAGACGGTGATGTGCTTGGCAAGATAGCGTTTGCTGCGTCCAGTGAAAGCGGTACGGAAGCGTTAAAGATAGCCGGTAAGATTGAAGCCATTGCAGAGAAGACGTTTGATGCCTCAAACAACGCTACGGAAATGGTGTTTTCTTTGGCGGCTGATGGTGATGCTGCCGCCAAGATGACACTTGGCTCTACTGGCCTTCTTACGCTTGCTGGTGGTATCACTCTTTCAGGTGGGACAATCGCAGGGACAATATCAACAGCCACACAGAATAGTATTACTACTATGACAGGTTTGACTACTGTTGGAACTATTGGAACGGGTGAATGGCAGGGAACAACCATTGCTGTTGACCAAGGCGGTACTGGACAAACAAGTTACACTAATGGTCAGTTGCTAGTTGGAAATACCACTGGAAACACCCTTGCCAAAGCGACCCTGACCGCTGGTACGGGGATTTCAATCACTAACGGGTCCGGCGAGATCACGATAACGAACACGGTTAGTGACACCAATACTACTTACACTGCCGGTGATGGGTTAACGCTAACCGGCACAGACTTTGATTTAGATGCGGGCTTAACTACCGTAACGTCTATACAAGCGACCGACCTATGGATCGGTGAAGACGGCGAAACTAAGATAGATTTTGAAGATGCCAACAAGATTAACTTTTATGCAGATAATGAAAAGCAGCTAATCCTTGAAGATGGCGCTTTATACCCCGGCGCTGACAACATTATTGATCTAGGAAAATCAGACAATGAATTCAAAAATGCTTATTTTGATGGTACTGTAACTTCCGATGCCTTTGCTGGGCCATTAACCGGTGATGTAACAGGTGATGTCAGTGGTAGTTCTGGTAGTTGTACGGGCAACGCGGCTACAGTGACCAACGGAGTCTACACCACTAGCAAAATTAGCGTATTGGCTGCTACAAGCTCCTCTGAATTGGCGGGAGTAATATCGGATGAAACAGGAAGTGGTTTATTAGTATTTGCTACTAGTCCTACTTTAGTTACCCCCGCATTAGGGACTCCCTCTGCACTAGTGGGAACCAACATATCTGGAACTGCGGCAAACTTGACAGCAGGAAAGGTTACGGTATCTGATTCAACTGCCAATACCGCTTTCCCTGTAGCATTTCACGATGAAAGTAACGCCCTTCTCGATGATACGGGCACATTCACCTATAACCCTAATTCAGGAACAGTCGCGGCCACGGTCTTTTCTGGCAGCGGAGCGAGCCTGACCACTCTGAATGGTAGTAATATTTCCTCCGGTACAGTAGCTGCCGCAAGGGTGGCGACCCTTAATCAAGATACAACGGGCAACGCAGCAACGGCAACCGCCCTAGAGACGGCAAGAACAATAGCTGGCAAATCTTTTGATGGGACTGGCAACATTACAATAGCCACAACCGACCTTTCAGACATTAGTGCTTTAGACACAGACCTAACTTCTGTGAGCGGTAGTGATGATTCATTGGCATCAGCAAAAGCGATTAAAACCTATGTTGACTCACAAGGCGGTGCAAACTATTACTTAACAGGTCTAGGTCTATCAAGCGGCACTTTAACCGCCACCGTGGATGGGGCTTCTAATCCAACTGTAGACCTTTCTGGTTTGTATACTGCCGGTGATGGATTAGATTTAAGCGGCACTGAATTTTCAGTTGATGTTTCAGACTTCATGTCGACGGGTGCAAATAACCGCGTGTTGACCGCAGTTGACGCAGATAGTTTTCAAGGTGAATCTAACCTTACCTTCGGTGGTGGAGATCTTGTCGTTGGGGGTTCTACTCCTTCTGTTACTATCGGAGATGCCGGTGCAGAAGACACTAAGTTAGTATTCGATGGCAATGCTGAAGATTTTTATATTGGTCTGGATGATACAGATGATGACCTCAAGATTGGTCTTGGGTCTGCTGTTGGGACAACGCCTGTTATAACTATGGCGGGTACTGGCGCTCTCAGTGTTGGAGTCGATGATACCGGATACGATTTAAAGCTTTTTGGTGCTACGGCAGGTAGATATTGGCAGTGGGATGAAAGCGCAGACGGGGTGAGGTTGAAAGGTAACTTTGTTCAGGAAGCGGTTCCCGCAGCCAATTCTGGAACTACTGTTAGTGACGATGGCGGGGCCACCATCAATATAGATTGGGCAGAGGGGAACTACCAATGGATCGTTCTCGCCGCTAAAGTAGAAAAGATTATCTTCCAGAACATGAAAAGGGGCGGAAGATACATTCTAAGAATTCAACAAAAAGCAAGCAGTCCCGTCGCAATAGATTGGGACGCTGTCAAGTGCGACGAAAGCGATACCGCTTATACAGAGGTTAGATGGGTTGGAGGAAACGCTCCAGACATGACACTGACGGCGAATAGCGTGGATATATACGGATTTCTTGGTACTAGGAGTAATGGCAAGGGTATGGATTGTTTTGTTATTGCTCAAGACGTACAAGAAGATAGTCATCACTAAGGGGATTAGTTATGGATATGGATCAGGTTACAATAGTGAGTGATGTTGCGGTTTCTAGTTGTTCGGGTTCTGGTCCCGCTTATACTGTTAACTACAGTGGAACCGATCCTGTTATAAAAGTAAGCGTGGGAGATGAAGTTACAGTTAATAAAAGAGAGGCTGGGGCGGGGGGCAGTAGTGATATTATAGGAGTATATACATATAAAGTAACCGGTTATACAGATTCAGACACTCTTACACTTACATATGTTTCTGACTCACAACTCGACGGGGACGATTCTCCTTGCGATCTACCCTCTGGGACAGGTAGTTCAGGATCTCCCAATAAAGCGCCTCATACTTTTAAGAGGAATGTAAGCCCGTCCTTCGGTATGTTTGCTTAAATAATAGACCTATGGAAAAAATCGAATACAGCCCAAGTGATATCGGTGAGTGTCAATGTCCCCAGTCGGGATTTTGTGAATTTTTCAGGCAGGAGATGACATACGACCCGCCCAATTGGCAATGGTGTCAAAACGCCACTCCAGAAGAGAGGATGAAGTACAAGGCGGATTGTGACAAGAAGCATGATAGGAGATCTTTTATTTTTACAGGAAGATTCGTAACTATTGATAACATGATGGATGCTATCAAGTATGGTCTTTTACCGAAAGTAGGTGATCTTAATCTAAGAGGAGTTGCAGGGGTTCCCAGATCTGGAGTTTTTCCCGCTAGCATAGTGGCGATGTGGTTGAATATTCCCCTGTATGTTTTTGATGAAGAGGGTAAATTTTCTCCATTGTCGGCAATGTCCGATTTTGGAGGTGTAAGGATGCAACACCACAGAGAACGCGATGGAGCAATACTTGTGCTTGATGATACCGTTTATGGCGGCGTCTCAATGCAAAATATTAAAAAGCGCATCGGAGATAATAATAAGGTGCTGTATGGAAGTGTTTATGTTCACACGAAAAGTTCTCATGTAGTAGATGTTTTTGGAGAAATATTAGACCCGCCTCATATATTAGAGTGGAACTTTTTTAACAGTTCCTATATTGAAAATTCTTTGATAGACTTTGACGGTATATTGTCACCAAACGTACCATATGAAAAATGCCAGAGGGAAGAAGATTACATAGACTACATAACAAATGTAAAACCTTTCTACCATAGATTACCCAGAACCTACAAGTGCAAAGGTATTGTCACAGCAAGACTTGAAAAATACAGGGATATAACGGAGGCGTGGCTAGATAAATACAACATAGAATATGGTTCATTAACAATGTTTCCTACGGAGAGGGAGGAAGAAAGAGACGCTAACCATATTCTTGAAGCTGCTAAATTTAAAGCAGAAGTTATAAGAAAATTAAATTCGGCATATTTTGTAGAGAGTGAAATAGCAGAAGCTCATTTAATAAGAAAGAATATTTCAAGGGTGGTGATTTGCCCAGACGAAGGAAGATTTGGTTGATGGAGAAGATAAAGGAGTTTGAAACAAGGAATGAGATGTATCTGGATGTTCCAAAAGGAGGGGTTGGGGCTGAAGTAGGAGTGTGCAAAGGTATGAATGCAATTAACTTATGGCACATAGCAAAACCGAGCAAGATGTACTTATGTGATTCTTGGAGAGAAAGACACCCAAACTATTGCGCAATTGAAGACACCAAGCTATGGGAAGATGACCATCGAGAGTTGGTGACAAAACTTTTTAAGATAGAAGTGGAGAATAACAAGGTAGAGCTAGTCAGGGAGTGGGGTGGAAACTTTTTATATAATCTGCCTGATGATTCATTGGACTGGATTTATTTAGATGCCTGTCATGACTACAAGCCTGTGTCAATAGAAATTGAAAACTCTTTAAACAAAGTCAAGGCTGGAGGATTGATTATGGGACATGATTATTGGACTAATTCCTTAAATTGGAAAGCCGGTGTTATCAGGGCTGTAAATGAACGAATACAAAACGGGGACATGAAGATGGTAGGCATTACCATAGAAAAATTTACAAGCTATATGTGTAAGGTTCTATGATATACTTACCAAAAAGAGCAGCTTTTGTTCATATACCAAGAACCGCAGGGCATTCAATAAAAGCCGCTGTTTCAAATGTTTGCGCTAGAAACAATATACCTTTTGTGGTTAGCACTGTTCCTTCATGGATAAAGGAGTTTGACAGGGTTGAAATACACCAGAGAGCTTCGACTCTTAAGGGTTACATTAGGGAATGGTCTGATATTTATAGATTTGCAATCCATAGACCTATACAAGAAAGAATTGAAAGTGTTTGTAAATGGGTAGAGCATCTGAGGAGAATAGGGTTCAACAAAGACCCTAACACCTCATCTGAGATAAAAGAGTTTATAGAAAGAGAAAATTATAGAGAGTGGATAGCAGAAAACTGGAAGCATTACACGACACAGTTTTTTACCGAAGGAGTTTACGGTGAGGATCTAGGTGTGGAAATTTATCCTTTTGAAGAACTTCACGATAGATGGGGTGAAATCTGTAGAAAGTGTCAAATTCCAAAATGTGAACTTCCTAGGTTGAACACTCCTTCAGGTGTATAATCTACATGCATTACAGTAAATAGAGGACTTAAACATGGCTGAACTAACCGCAAATTTCAACGGTAAGAATATTACCGTAACATATCCAGATTCCATACTTGGGAAGGCTCAAGAAGCGTTTCCTGCCATGAACGCTAACTTATGGTCTTCATTCTACCAAGAAAAATTAGACGCTTTAGATGAAGATGAACCAAGTGAAGACCAGTTAAGTGAATGGAAGTATGAGTTTACAGTTGACTGTATTATGGAGCGTATAGTACGCACAATAAGATCTTATGAAATACAAGAGGCGGTTAAAAATGTTGAGGACCAAGCAAAAGCTGTTGTGGATGAGACGTTAGATCAAATCAATGTAGAAATTGAAGACGAACCATCTGGCCCAAGTTTTGTATAAAGTGTATTGAGGTGTATAATCTATATATATTACTGTAACATATCCAGAACTCCTTTACTTGTATAAAATTATAACTTGGAGAAATCATGGGAATTAATATTCCTGACAGTTTGTTTAATAAATACAACGACGTTGTTGACGTTATGATTTCCCGTTTTGGCGTTAAGTGTACCCTTGTATATCCACCAAAGAGAGAAAGATGTGGAAACTGCATCACTCAAACGATGGGTAGAAGATCCGCCAATGTCTACAGGCCCGGAGGTCCAGTTCCCTTTTCTAGAGGAATGATATGTCCGTTATGTGGTGGTAATGGTTTTAGGGATATAGAAAACACAGAAGAAATAACGCTAAGAGTTTATTGGAGAATGAAAGACTGGATAGACGTTGGTTTTCAGGTGGATGTTCAGGATGGTTTTATACAGACAATAGGATATATGTCTGATCTTCCAAAGATAAATAAAGCCAAGGAAATTATAGTTAATAAAGATATACAAAAATACGAGACTCTTAGGTTCTCTAGGGCTAGTGAGGGATTCCCACAAGGATTTAAACAGAACAGATATGTTGTGTGTCACTGGAAAAGGAGTGGGTAATGGCAAAAGATAAAATTAAACTTGTAGTAAAAACCCCCTCAAAAACTCTTGTGAATGCCATTACGTCGGCCAGTGCAAAAAAATTAAACTCAGCACTAGCAAAGGCGTCTGGGCCTATGTCTGAAGAAATAAAACAGACTGTTAGAGATGCTCTAATGGTAAGCCCAACAGTAGAAAGTATAAGGGGTGGTAGGCTTAGATATGAACTAGGTTTTCCAGAGGGAACCGAAGATATCACTATAGACAGTATAATAGATGCTATATCTCAAAGTGTGCATGTTAGATTTAAGGGTGTTAAATCTCATGCATCAAAAATTTCAACTGATATGCAGATTATAATTCAGGGCGAGGGTGTTAAATCTTTACTAGGTCTTCCAGAGGCCAGTATTATAACAAAAAAGAAGACGAGACTGTATTGGCTTGGATGGCTTCTAATTTCTGGCGATTCAATCATTGTAGATCAATATCGTGTTGAAACATTGAGTTTTGACCCAGACAAAAGTAGAAGTGGAGATGCCGTCATGAGATTTGGGGGTGTAGGATTTAAAATTTCTCCAGAACACTCCGGTACACCAGAAGACAATTTTATAACAAGGGCTTTAAGAACAAGAAGAGCATCTCAAAAGATAACAAGTATAATTATTAAGCACTTTAAGGCAAATCTAAAATGAGCCATCCTAACTATACACAACTAAAAGGGTTTGATAATGTAGGTGATTCAAGCCTCAGTATGTCTATTCAGGACGGTCTGATAGAATTTTTTGATTGGGGTCTTTTGGAGAAGGGTAACTTTTTTAATGTAAGTATTCCTGCGTCGGGACAGTTTGGAGGAGACAAGCATAAACTAAGACTAGTGGATGATCCAAATTACGATTCGGGTCAGGTTTGGGAAGGTTTTAGGTCCAATTGGGTTTGGCAGAGTGGTTTGAGCTATTCGGAACAGCCCCTTGTTACCAACAAGTGGCATAGCCCCGGAATATCAGGAGTGTTCGTAGACGGGGCTTTCCAATCAACTTTTGATTCGCCAACTTATCCTCACAGTGTAGATTATTCAAATGGTAGAGTGATTTTTAATACAGCTTTACCAACAACGAGTGCTGTTACTGCTGAATATAGCTACAAATGGATCAATGTTGTGCCAGCAAATAGCACTCCTTGGTTTAGAGAAATACAATATGGATCGCAAAGGGCTGACGGGCATTTTGAACAAACGGGGTCTGGAGACTGGTCACAGCTTGCCCAGTCAAGATTGCAGCTTCCAGCCATAGCGGTTGAAGTTGTTCCTCCGAGAGTATCTGAGCCTTATCAGCTTGGGGGTGGGTCATACGTTCATACAGATGTTATTTTTCATGTTTTAGCCGAAGAAGATTATGTCAGAGATAAGCTTATTGATATAGTTAGTTTGCAAAATGAAAAAAGTATCTACATGATAGATACAAATCGTATGGCGACAAACGATGCTTTTCCATTAGATTGGAAAGGATCAGTTAAACCTAGTGGTTTTAGGTATCCAGATTTAGTAAAACCTAGCGGAATTGGTGGATATAGATGGAAGGGGTTGAGGTTTGAAAATGTCAGATCTCAAAGGACAGCACCCATAAATGAATCATTACATACTGGAGTGGTTCGTATGACGACACAAGTCATTATGGGTTCTGTATAAAGTTTAAAACAGAGTTATTTTGGTGTATAATATAATGATCATTTCTACCTAAAATGGGAGAGCATAAGAAATGGCTAGAGAAATTACAACTAATAAGAGAATCTTCTGGGCTGTACAAGCCTTGTTGATAACTGGTGTACATGGTAGTAGTTCTGTTGACAGTTGTGACTTTGTTCACGGCGTTCAGAGCGTGGGAATTACTACAACTTTTAATCTAGAGCAAGTTTTTGAACTTGGTAAGCTAGAGCTTTATGAAAATATAGAAACACTTCCAGATATAGAAGTTACCGCAGAAAAGGTTCTTGATGGTAGAAACCTTCTATATACGAAAGGTTCGCCAAATTCAAACTTAGCAGGTCACAGTCTTGGAGGTACACCTGTAGGTCTTGTGGCAGGTGCTAATGACAGAACCGACATGGTTTTGGCTATCTATGATGATACAGCAAGTTTTGCTGGTGATGACGGTGTAAACGAATGGGTTCACATGTCAGGTATGTATGTATCATCTGTAAGCTACACTCTTCCTGTAGATGGAAACATGACCGAATCCGTAACCTTCGTGGGTAACCATAAGGTTTGGAAAGAGGGTCCAGATATTACGGATAAAGAACTCCTTAAAGATTCTGGGGGTTGGAATCTTGACAACGATGATCCGGTATTGGGGACAGAAGGTCACCCGAGCGACGGTGTTCAGAGACGAGAAAACCTCGCAATGGCATCTTGTATTTTCCCATCCGATATGGACGGTGTGATTGGGGACAATTTTGGAAACGCGATGTCAGATCTTAATGACACGAGTACTATTCGTACTCACATGCAGAGCATTACCATTAGTGCTGATCTCGGCAGAGATGCTATTTTCGAATTGGGGCGTAAGGGGCCATATCATAGATATATAACCTTCCCACTTGAAGTAACCTGCGATATTGAAGTTATCAGCGAAATTGGTGATCGTATTAACGCAAGAGAAGAAGGTGTTGGCGTAGACACGGTTGGTGGTACTAATCCGGCTGGTGGCGCAGGGGCAACGGATGAACGAGCCAGTGGCCAGACAGTTAAGGCTGGAAACAACTTGGCGGATCAAAGAATTTATATCGCACTAGATGATGGAACACGTTTTGATCTCGGTACTAAAAATAAACTATCTAGTGTTACTTATACTGGTGGTGATACCGGTGGTGGAAATGTTTCCGTTACTTATAGTTATTCAAACTTCAACTCTTTTACTGTTACAGATCCGTGCGGCGACAACGGAGTTGCCAATTGGGACTGTGATGGAACAGTAAACTGATTTATTTTTTAAGATAGAATAAGACCAACGGGGGTCGGGGAAACCCGGCCCCCACGGTCAGTTCGCAAAGCGATAGCCTTTTGAACTCCTATAAAATTTGAAGGATAGGCAAGTGAGCGCAACTGACATTTAAGGAAGGATAGGAAAGTGAAAAATATCCCGTTGTTAAAGTCCGTAGGTTGACTATGGAGTTATACGAGCGGGATTATTTTGTATCCATGATATGTGTCGGATACAAGGTTGTTGAGTTGGGTGGGATATCACTACACATAAATCCACCCACATTGGAACAAAAACACATGTCAAATATGCTGTACAAGGAGGCTTATAAGGAGGCTTCTCTTTCAGGGGTTTTTACAAGAGAAGAGATAGCAAAGTGGCTTTCTTTTAATGGCTTATGGGGAGAAAAACAGGAAAAGGAACTGAAAAGAATACAGAAAGATATAGAAGATTTTAAAGTTCAACTATTCAATTCCTTTTTTCAAAGCGCTGTCAGGGCATCGATAAGAGCTTTAATTGAAAAGGCTCAAGAAGAGCAGGGAAAATTATTACAAAATAAGTACGTATATTCAACAGCAACCTGTGAAGGGGTTGCGGAATATTATAAAGAGCACTGGTTGATAGAAAACGCAACAACATTTTTAGATGGAACTCCTTACGATTGGGAAAGAATAACTGTTTCAAATATTGTCAGTGTAAAAAATACAGATAGACTTACAGATTCTGATTATAGGGAATTGGTTAGAAATGATCCGTGGAGGTCAATATGGGCTTCCAGTAAAAAAACAGGAACACTATTTGAGAAGCCCGCAACAGAACTAACCGAAGATCAGAAAACACTTATAGCTTATTCAAATATGTACGATAGTATTACAGAGTCTCCAGAATGCCCCCCTGAAGAAATTATTTCAGACGACTATGCTTTGGATGGGTGGATGATAATACAAAGAAGAAAAAGAGAAAAAGATACAAAAGAGAAGATGACAAAAGACATTATGAATGATAAAATAGTAGATGCTGACGAAGTCTTTATCAAGCCAACGTCGTCAGGAGATATTGAAAGAATTAACGAGATGAATTCTGCAAGAGGAAAAATGATCAAGAGGCAAAGATCTGAACAGGTGAAGAGAGAAGGCTCTGTGAAACAACAAGACCTTCATGATGTTAGACAAGACCTCCGAATGCAAGCTAACCAACAGCAGATAGAAAAGATAAAGGGAGGATAAAATGGAACCGGAATTTAAAGAAATGATTAGAGCGTCTTCTAATTATAAAAAAGACAAAGAATCAAAACACAAGGAAGAGTCTAAGACAAGATTGTCAAAAATAGCTCAAAAAAAGATACAAACTACAATGATAGGAGCTTTAAGCTCTATAGAGAAAAACTTTGGATTTCTTTGGAGTCACGAAGATAGCGATACTTTGACGCCAGAAGAAGAACACATGAAGGAATTGTTTGAACAAACACGCTCTGAAATTCTAGATAAAGGCAATAGCCAAATGAGGAATCTAGATACAGAGTTAAGTTATTACGATGTCGTATGGCTTAGATATAATATATCCATGCCAGTAAAACCTAGGGAAATCACTGAGGAGGAAACAGATGATCAAGAATAAGGTGGTTATAAACTCGGAAAATCTTAAGGGTGAAAAAGTAGAAGTTTCTGTCGTTAGACCCAAAGCCAAACAGCTTAAAGATTCCCAGCTAGAGTACAACAGGGCTTTTAGAAAAGCTCTGGAGAGCGGCGCGCTTTTAAGGCAAAAGCTAGACGATTATCTTGAAGACCAAAAGCTGTGGGATGAAGCCAAGCAGACAGAATACGACAATCTAGTTTCTAGAATAGGTGAAAGTGAGAAAAAGCTTGCACAGGGCGGCATAAAGCTTGCGGAAGCAAAAGATATAGCTCTTCAGATGAGAAGAGATCGCATCGAGTTCAGAATTCTTATCGCGGAGAGAACCGCAATAGACTCTGTTACCGCAGAAGGTCAGGCGGATACCGCTAGGTTCAACTCTCTCATGCAAAGCTGCTTACTCGAAAACGAAAATGGCACTACATACTATTCAAGTATTGACGAATACGAAGATAACGCTGAAGAGCCATTTGTAGTCGAGGCTGCTGGTATTCTGGCTGAGATGCTATACGAGTTAGACCCCAATTACGACAGCAATCTTCCAGAGAATAAGTTCCTGAAAGATTACAAATTCGTTAATGAAGATCTAAGACTAATCAACGACGACGGAAGCCTTGTCGACGTAGATGGTAAGTTAGTTGACGAAGAGGGTCGGTATATCGATGAAGAGGGGAACTTTATTGATAGGGATGGGAACCCGGTAAAAGAAGACGGGACTCCCATTGTAGAGTTCACTCCTTTCATAGATGACGAAGGAAAAGAAATTCCTGACCCTTTGGCAAAGAAGAAGAAGCCTAGGACAAAGAAGAAGGAAGAAGAAAAGGTAGAAACAAGCTCCGGTAGCGAATAGACAAAATCTGGATAGAAGTGGGTAAGCTGGATAGTAGTCCATGACACTACCGGTTTATCCACTTTTAAATTGGAACATATAAAATGGCCGATCCTGTAGTATCTATTGACGTTCAATTAGACATAAAAAATGCTCAAAAGCAAGTAGAAAAGCTTAAGAAGGAATTGGCCAGTGGTAATATAAATATTACGGGAAAAGTGGACCCTGCTCTCAAGAGAGGTCTTCAAAATGCCGAAAAGGGCATGGGGAGAACAAAGAAGGAAGCAAGGGAGCTTGGGGGAGCTTTTGAAGTACTGGGGGCAAAAACTGCTGAGTCTGCCAAGAGGCTTCAGGCTTATGCATTTGCATCAACTGCAATATTCACTGTAGGTAGAGCTTTCTCCTCCAGTGTTAGACACGCGGTGAGATTTGAAAAAGAGCTTATCAAGATCTCGCAGATCACCGGAAAAACTGTTTCCGGTTTAAAAAGTCTTACGGATGAAGTAACAAAACTTTCTACTGGTTTGGGAGTTTCTTCTCTAACCCTGATTGAAACAAGTAGAATTTTAGCACAAACAGGTTTGAGAGCTAAAGACGTTCAAAAGACTCTTGAGGCTCTCGCCAAAACACAGCTAGCCCCAACCTTCGATAATCTTAACAACACCGTCGAAACCACAATTGCTGTTATGAGGCAGTTTGGCATTGGTGCTGATCAGATCGAGAAAAAGCTAGGTTCTATTAATGCTGTTGCAGCAAACTTTGCTGTTGAGGCAAAGGATATCGGTATTGCTATTAGAAGGGCTGGTGGAGCTTTTAGAAATGCTGGCGGCACTGTAGAAGAATTGATTTCCCTCTTCACATCTGTGCGTGGAACTACCCGTGAAACAGCGGAAACTATCGCCACTGGCTTTAGAACTATTTTCACCAGAATTCAAAGACCTGAAACTATCAAGTTTTTGAGACAGTTTGGTGTAGAGCTTCAAAATCTAGAGGGCCAATTCATAGGTCCGTTCCAAGCTGTCGGGGAGCTAAATAGGGCGTTAAGAAATCTAGATCCAAAGGATGTTCGTTATTCTCAGATAGTTGAACAGCTTGGTGGTTTTAGACAGGTGTCTAAGGTTATCCCCTTGGTTAAGGAATTCGATACTGCACAAAGAGCATTATCTGTTGCTCAAAAGGGTGGAACATCTCTAACTAGAGACGCAGAAACTGCACAAAAAGCTCTAGCTGTTCAGTTGGTAAGAATAAGAGAAGAGTATACAAAATTTGCAAGAGCACTTCTGGATAACTCTGGAATGAGGGCTATCATCACACTAGCACTCAATGCTGCTGAAGCTTTTGGAAAATTATTAAACCAGATAGAGCCAATAGTCCCACTCATCTTGATGATTGGTGGGATAAGAGTTGGTCAGCTTGCGGGAAGAGGGATTAGGAGTCAGATAGGAAAATCTTTTAGGACGGGAGTTGACGGTAAGAACTCTGGCGGAATCGTTGGTTACAACGCAGGAGGGTTTACCGGTAAAGTGCCGGGTGTTGGAAATAAAGATTCTGTATTGCTTGATGTGGAACAAGGATCTTTTGTGCTAAGAAAGTCTATTGCATCAAAGGTTGGTCATCAAAAATTGTCGAAGTTAAATTCGATAGGCGGATCTAGTGGGCCATCTGGAGCTAAGGAGAGGATAGCCGCAACGCCCGGAGAATATATTTTTGGACCAAGGACTGTTTCAGCGGCTGGTCCCGGCTTTTTTCAGAAAATGAATCAAGGAAAGATAAAGGGTTATGCTAGCGGTGGTATTATTGGTCGTATTGGTGGCGGTATTGGTGCGATGTTATCCTCGATTTCAAGGATGGGGGGTGACGCCTCTAAAACAGAAGGGTTGGGGGTAACGGATGCGGTAGAAAGAATTAATAAGGCGTTGAAGAGCATGGAGATCGCACTAGGCTCTACTAACAAGGCTCTAAAGGAGGCCGCTGCTGCTAAAAGGAAAGCAACGGAGGCTGAAGAGATTCAAATACGAAATGAACAACAAGAGCACGAGAATAGAGTTGCGGCTGAAAGGGCATTTCAAAAGAGGCAGACTGGAAAGCATAGAGATCCGAAGACTGGGCTGTACATGGCAAAGCCTAAGAGAACTGATCCGGGATGGAGACAACGACTTAGCGGGCAGCGACGTGTAGATGGCGTATTTCAAAGTTTAACTCCCTCGACCGGACTTACTGAAGAACAAAGGTTGGAATTTCTCCAGACCGGTAATAGATCGACTGTTAGTCGAAGAAGAGATAGGGTTAGGAGTGGTGCTCCCGATGCTTCAGTATTCGAAGATAGTAGAGAGATATTGGCCGCTAGGGAAAAAGGGCTTGCTAGTAGAAACGCACTGAATGAAAGTATGGCCAGATCAAGAGAAGCCATGCCTGACGCTACAAAGTGGGACGGAATAAATAAGGGGCTTGGTAATTTAGCTGGAGGAACTGGTATTGCAGTAGCTGCGGTATCAACGTTTGCGGGGCAGGTTCTTGGTGCAGAAACTGTGCTTGGAAAGCTTTCTTATTGGGTAGCTGGGGTTGTTACAAAATTAATACTTATGTCAAAGGCCATGGATGCTTTTATGGCATCCGGCATATTGTCGGGCGCCTCTGGTATGATGAGTCGCAGGATAACTAGGGAACGATTTGCGCCTGCTCCAATAACGAGCGGAATACCAAAACTGGGAGGAAACGAATACTATGGACCGGCATTTGGCCCAATGAAGAATACAGCACTTAATAGAGGTTTGAAAGGTACGGCTGGGTGGCTCGATAAGACTTCTGGTAGATTGCAGAAATTCGGCATGGCCGCTCTTGCCGCAGGGCTAATAATGAATGAGGTTGGAAACGCTCTTAAAGATTGGGGTGTATCGTTAGCTAAAGCGGCAGGTGAAAGAGGAGAAGAGGGGTCTTTTGGAGCAAAAGCGGCGGCTGGGGCCGGGGGAGCACTTAAGTTTGGGGGCATGGCTGGAATTGCTGCGTTCATGCTTAGTATTACAGGGGTGGGTCTTGCGTTGGTTGTGGCGGCGGGAGCGATATGGGGATTGGTAGGCGGTGTTACTGCGGCAGACAAAGCCTTTAAACAGGCAAAATTTGATAAGAGCATGGACGCTTTCTCCAAGGCACTTGAAAGAGGCGGCAAAGATGCTAGCGAAGCTCTTAGTGCCGCTGGAGGTATTTCAGTTGGTGTTTCAGCCCTTCGTAGAAGAAAAGGAGAGGTTGCCGGTGACGAAGAAGGGATGCAGAATTTTAGAGCAGAAATAGACAAATCAAGAGTTGCGTTTAAATCCTATCTATTAAATGTTGCAAAAAGCTCAAACACGTTCCAAGAACTTGAAAACGTTGTTGGAGCAGGTTTAATAAATGAGTTCACGGCACTGTCTGAACAAAGTCTTTTCGAACTGAGACGAGAGATAGAGAAGCAGATAGAAGTAACGAAGAAGGAAACCGAAGAGAGAAAAAGATCTATTGCTGCTGCCGCTGCTTCTATAGCTATTTTCAACGCTGCCCAAAATATCAGTGCTGCATTTACAGAATCAGAAATGGCACTTGATAATTTTTCTAACGCTATTGCAGCATCTTCAGCCTCTCTGGACAACTCAATAGGGGCGGCTAAATTCCAGCAGGTTGGTAGAAATCTCAATAGACCTAAAGAACTAATAAACTTTGAAATATTTAATAAAGAGATAGAGCAGGTTTCCAAGACATTTAAAGGGGAAGCCGGAAGACTGATAGATCCGGCCAAGATGACAGGAGAGGTTTTAAACAAGTTATCAAAGACAATTGAATCCTCAAGATTGGAACAGGTTCAAACTAGATCCGCATTACAGAACATTGTTAAGCGACGTATTAGAGAACAGGTCGAGGAAATAAAAACACAACAGATGCTTAATGCGAAAGGCAAGGAAAATCAGGAACAACTGCAACGGGAAATAGAATTAGGAGCCAGAAGACTCGGAGAAAGGCTCGAAGCCGCAGCAGACGGTATCAAGGAAGAAGATATTGGAGACCTGAAGTCTGTAATTGGTAAGCTTTCTAGTGCTGTAGAAGATGATTTTAAACCGTTCATTTCCAGCGCAAGCTTTATTAATAAAGCCACTGAGGGGTTGCAGAACGCCATCAAGACAAGGACGGAAGCTGAATTGCAGTTGATGGAAGCTAGGATGAATGAAGAAAAACGAGCTTTGGACGAGATGATAAAAATACGTCAGGCTGCTGGAGGGGTTGGTCAGACAGAGGGGGAGGTCCAAGAATCCTTTAGAAGACAACAAAATACAAGGGTTTTTGGTCCTGTAGGCGCGTTTGTTAGAAATTTCACGGGGTGGTCGGTCGAAGCAGAACAAGTTGGCAAGTCTCTTTCCAAAGTAAGCAAAGACCTCAAAGATGTTAGAAGAAAAATAGTTGATGACCAAGAAATGGGTCTGCCAGAAAGACAACAACTGATAGAAAACGAGGCCGCTCTTTCCAAGCAAGCAATAAACCTAACAAAAGCACTGGAAGCTTTCAAAGACACCACTCTCAGGACAACTCCTATTCTAGAAAAACTGTCCAAGCTTCGTGCAGACAGAGAGAAGAGAACAAATCTTGCGGTAGAGTTTGGCTTTTCTGGTAACGAGCAAAGAGAGCAGATTAAGCGTCAAGCTATATTGGCGAAGAGGCTACAAAACGCAGGAAAAAATATAGGAAGTGCGTTAAACGCTTTTTCAGATGAAGACAGGGGTCTTGCAAATCAATTCTTGTCAAGATTTAGTGACGCCGAGATGTTTGGTCCTCTTACGGACATGGAAAAAAGGCTTAGAAAATCAAGAGGCGAAGATGTTAAACCCGGCGATCAGGCTACTGGTAGAGAAATTCAACTCAGGGCTGCTCTCCCCGCATTAGTTGCAGAAGCTCAGAAACAGGGGATTGCGATAGACGAGGCGAAACTTGCAGATTCGCTTTTAACACCGTCTCAGGTAGAAAAACAGCAACTTGAGAAATTAAAGCTTATAGCTAAGGAAGCAAGCGTTGCCGCCGGTTATCTTGGTGCAATAGCGACTGGAAAAGTTTTAGACCTGTCCTCTGAAATTGAGAAATTAAAAACTGATCTTCCGAGGGTACTTGAGGCTGCACTGAAGCAAGCTTTTGTGCAACAGGATAAGGATAGGATTAAAACTATTAATGTTGACAAACAACTGCTTTTAGTTAACAAGGCAGTTAAAGAACAAATTAAGAGTCTTGTGAAAAGTGATCTTGGTGGTGAGGTGCGAGTAAAAGACGCGGGTGATATTAATAGGATAGGATCTGTTTTTAAAGGTATGGATGAGGCTATTTCTGCTGGAAGAACTTCTCGGCTAAGGACTAGATTGAAGGGTGAAGAAGACCTCCGACGTGGGAAATTTTTCGAAACAATGGATAGAGACGATAGGAAAACAACCTCTTTCCTTGGTAGCTATACCACAGTAATCACAAAAGAAGCTAAGAAAGCAATAAACGAACTTATCCAACAGGAATCAGGGAAAGACGCTCGCTCGGAAATGAAAACTTTTAGGGGTGTTACAACTGCTGGTGGCGTCGACACACAAACGAGCCGAGAGGTTCTTACTACTGACGCTAGAACTGGTAGAGGATTAAGACGAAGATTACAAAAAAAACAAGAAGATCTGTTGTTCAAGAGAGCAGAGCAACGAATCTTTAAAAATATTGAAGGGGTGAGTGATATAGAAAGTGCTAGAAAAAGAATCAAAGTACTAGGCGACGAACTGTCTCAAGAAACAAAAGACCCAAGAAGAAGAGGACAGCTTGTAGCAGCGCAAGCAAATCTTAAGGGTATAGTTAATGTTCTTGAAAAGCAGCGAGGGCTGATTACTGACGCTGTCTCAGCAGCCTTGGAGAAAGCGTTTGTTTCAGCCGCTAGTGGTCAGGATGAAGGTAGAATTGATATTGGGCAGCTTATTAGGTCATTTAATATAGAATTGCCCAAAGCTTTGAAAACTAATAATCTTGATAAGTATAACGACGCAATAAGTAAAGGAAGGGAAAAACTTGAACAATTGGGTGTAAAAGTAGATGGGATGACTGATAAGCAGATTTCAGCTTTAATGACAAAGTTTAATCAGTTGGCATATATAATTCCGAGTCTGCAAGGTACTTATAACTCAGAGGCTGATCAGCGGGGTTTAAATATAAAGGCTATTAATGCTGAAATTAGAGCCAGACAAGGGCATATTGAATTATTAGAAAAACAGATCAAGGATTTACGTGGAGGTGGCAGCGAGGGTGGAGACGCAGACAGATCTAAGTCGGTGTGGGGAACAATTAAGGATACAATAGGTAACCTTTATAAAAAAGCTACCAGTGGGAATAGTCTTCATACGCATGATCACACAGCAGAAGAGAAGCTAAATAATCTTAATGAAAAAAGTGATACTGGTAATTCCATTCTGTCAGAAATATTGTCCCAGATTACAAAACTAACAAATGCATTTACTACAAGGGGTAGTGGTTTTGTACACGATGTTCATGTTGAGGGTGTTGCAAACAAGCAGCTAGCTGTAGCGACAGAAGCAGCTAAGCACGCTGCGGTTGGCAGGAAGCAATACGAAAAGGATCGAATACAAGCCAGAAGAAAACAGGGGCTTCCTGAAAGAATGGCTATTCAAGAGGGTAAGAGAGATGAGCAAAGAACCCGTATATGGAGCGGTCTTACTGGTAAATCAAAGCAAAGGATGTTTAATCGTGGTCCGAGAGGTCGGGGTAGGCTTAATGTAAACAAGCTGCGATGGGGTCGAGGTAAAGACGAATTCGGTAAGCCGCTAGGACCAAGCAATGCCTATTTGGATTGGCAAACGGAACAGAGAGATGCTAGGGAAAAGAAAAGAGAGCAGCAGGCAATGCGGAGTGCTGCACCGGCGAGAAGGGCTAAAGAAAGAAGAGCAAGAGAGAAAAGAATTAATGACTTCTTCAGCAAGCCATGGAGAAGTAATATTGGAGTTGGTACAGACCCGCATGAAATTAGAAGTTGGGAACAGTCACCTTCTGGTGCTAGCGGGGCTGGACGGGGGGAGAAAGTGCCGACTTTTGGGAGAGGAGCCACTCGTTGGTCAAATGGCGATTTGATAAGAAGACCGGTGCCGTTTAATCCGTCACAGGCTAACCAAGAGCAGCAGGATTGGTTAAGAAAAATGCGATCTGGTGTGAGGTCGCAAAACCCGATAGAAAATTACAGACCCAATCAATTTAACCAGATGCCCGGACGACCCGCCCCAACCGGGCTTATGGAAGGTGGTGTTGATTGGGACGACATAAAAGAAAAGTTTATAAAAATTGGCGAAAGCTTTGGCGCTCCCGTAACAGATGTTATATCACAGTTTGAGACTATGACGCAAAGATTTTCCGATGCAGCACAGGGCGGCATTCAGGTTCAGATGAGTGCTAACGTTGCTAATACACACGACGTTATGGTGGACGGTACTGGTGTAGCTTCTGTAGGAAACAACATAGCTCAATCATTCCAAGGTGTTCTTATCGACGGAATAAATACGCATGTTGCCAAGCCGCTAGGGTTGCCACCCATACCAAAAAGTGTAATAGAACCCGGACAAGATACACAAAATCAACAATTCCCAATGACGTAGGAAATATAAATGCCAACTGCTGCTTCGGGAGCTATGGGGCTTGTAATTCACGGAAAAGTAGAATTTTCCGCTGGAAGCAAGCAGTTTCCCGATGGAAAGAACAGGGATTACGGATACTGGCGTAGCAGCTTGCATGAATCCACTAAAAGTAAGTTTGATCAGGTATTTCTATCTTTTGAGGGAAGTGGTGTAGTAGGAAGTAATCCAAATCTAGTAGACCCCATATCCGGCAAATCATACACTCATACCGGAGGTGTAGGTACTAGGTTTGATGCTGGAGAACTAATATCCAGATTTGGCGATAGGTCCATTCAAGAGAGATCTTTTTATCTAGCCAAACAGGGTTACATTAACGTTGGGAGCGGTGTAGGAGCGGGTAATAGCTTCACAGCGTATGCAAAATTTGCTCCCAGCGGAGACATGTCTGACAGTGTTTTGATAGGAAAGCATAAAGAAAGTCTTGCGTCTATAGTTCTTGGATGTGATTTTGACGGAAAGTTTTATGTAAGAACAGACGCAGAGGTATCTGGAGTAAATCAGGCATACTACGCAAGAAGCAGCACTTCATTTACAGATTATAAATATCCAGTTCAGCTTGTTGGGGTTTACGCCTCTGGAGACAGCAAGTTGAAGTTATACATTAACGGGTCTCTTGAAGATCAGACATCTACATTTTCTAGAAGCGCACGAAAAGAGAAGAACACAGATCTTATCATCGGTAAAAGAGAATACCCAATTTCCGAGAGTCCTTATACAGGGTGGCTTGATGAAGTTGGCGTAAGCAGTAGGTCTTTTTCAGATAAGGAAGTAGATGATCTTTATAGAGATACTTTTGAATTAAGTAGTTTTATAGATACAGATGTAAGCGATGGATCTACTTCTGTATCTACTGGAACTATAAGCAAGTGCGCTTGCACAAACCTACCTGAGAAAGTAACCGCTGAGATAACAGATATAACCCTTACAGAGGGTGGAACTGACAAGGGTGCTATTGGTCAGAAAGTTGATTTAACATATGATGCATCGGCAACATATACAGACTCAGGAGCAGACACTTATACCGGAATATGGGATTCTGGTACGGTTAATTTAGATTGCGATAATACTAAAACAGTAAGGTATAGACTTTATTGTAATGGTAGCAACCAATTCGTTTTGGCAAACAACTTCTCGTTTATGTCAAGCGGAGAAGAGTTAAGAGATTCCCAGACATGTGACCCTCTTAATATAACATTTGAGGTTGCTGGAACGACTTCCGGTGGAGGGTCTTGTTGTAGTGACGATGCCGCTACACAAATAGATATCACCATTACAGGTGCAGTGGTTAGTAACACCGGATATGGTGAAGGTTTTTCTTCAGCGTTTCCGGTTTTTGATCAGAGCTATATTAGATTTAAGACATCTAAGCAAAACGCAGAGGGCGCAAGAAGCGGAGCCTTTGATCAGGATCTTTGGTCAAACTCAGATTTCCAAGTTTCCTCAGAAGTAAGACTGGATATGACAGATATATCCAACTCTTTCTACCAGTTCCAAGGTGCTAAACTTGAAATAGATATTGAGCATTTGACAAACCATTGGAGCGGTGGACACATATCTGCCTCCCTCCTAGTAGACCCAGAGCTTCCGTCCGGTTTGAATTATCCATTTGGAGTCAGGGAGATAGGGTGGACCTCAGATACATTATATGTTCCCTCTGGGGCAAGACAAAGAGTTACTCTGTCTGGTGTTTATGGAAGCTCGTCCCCCAAGTTCCCGCACCTAAGAGAAAATTCTGTATCTAGCATAGATGGAAAATACTCTGCACATACAGACTTTAATAATAACGAATTAAAGCTTCTACTTTATTATCCATCAAGTGGTAGTCCACTAACAGACCCCGGATCTTTTGATTCAGAGTTTAGAATATATTCTGCTCGAATGAAGGTCGATGGTTTTTATGGATTTTCAAGCCCCAATGCCAACATGTCCCTCTTCAACAAGGGTGGCGTTTGGACTAGCGGAACGGGGTCAACAGACCTTTATCTGGCATCCCACCCTGTTACGCAATCAATGCCTCTCTTCCTTAAGAGTGAGAGATCGTTATTAACTTCAAGCTCTAATTTCTCCGCTGGGTCTAAGGTAACAACTTACAACTCTATCAATCTTTCAGTCACGGGTGGACTCGCCAACACAAGCATGAATATGTTTGTGAAGACGGTAGAATGGTCAAAAACACAAACTAATAGTCCACCACTATACGTAAAAGGTGGAGTAAACGTATTACCATTTAAATACGGAAAGACTACGCTATTTTTGAGAAACAGTGAAGTTCATTCTGGTCCGTCTGACGCAAGTGTGAGCATGATGCTTGCTGGTCAACTGGTTGGGACACTGGCAGATAGAAGACTTCTTTATATTAAGGGTAAAGGGGTTGGCCCGTTAAGTGATACGTATAACTATAGTCAAGACGGTAGGCTTAATTTATTCCTAGGAAATTATGTTGCCGCTTCTTCTAATTCTTTAGATTTATACTTATCAGCACCTTCTGTTTATTCTCCCAGCGGAAGCATGAATTTACTTCTAAAGGTGTATGATCCTATATTCTGGAGTCAAGGGTCGCTGTCTCCTGTTGGAACTGTATCAAAGAATAACAACACAACCCTAGTAACAATGGGTCACGGGGTAGTTTCTTCTGGTATGAATCTTGTAATGCCTAACACAATAGGCAATAAAAATAACACTCTTAGGCTGAGAACAAGGGGCTGATAGAGATGGCAAAAGTACAACTAAGAATGAGTAAGCATGCTGGACCTTCAGATGGTAATCTGAACTGGAGTGAAAAAACTTTAAAACTAATTCCTTCACCTCTAATAAGTACAACAAAAACTTACAATAGAACCGGTGATGGCGAAATAATAGGTTTTACTTACCAGATAACCCTTACAGGAACCATTGTTGCTCACAGAGGATCTCCAGATCAAGACGGTACTTTTCATGGGGAGGATTCGTGGGCTGCTAAACACGGGGGAGCAGATAAAGACTCTAACGAAACTATACCTATTGAAGGGGTAAAGAACAGGCTTTTAGCAATAGAAAAAAAGCAAACAGCAATTAGAAACCTTTTCTCTCATAGAAACGAAGGGTTTGTATTAGAAGTTTTTAACGATAGTGATGGAGGATGGACAACACACGGAGCTAGGGTTACAAGTATAGAGTTTCCAGAAGGAACTTACACAGATGTTTCCCCGTATACAATTCAAATGGAGGCGGATTATCTTCAAATTAAAACAATGATGGATCACGGGGATGGAGATGATGGTTCAACAGGATTAAACAGGATTAATGAATGGCTTATTCAGAGTGCTGAAGAGTCTTGGAACCTTGATGTAAATCCAGACAACACCATTACTTATCATAAGCCAGTTTCAGGATCTCACCACTATTCCATAGACGATGTTTCCGTACAAAAAACTTACAGATTATCACAAACATTATCCTGTCAGGGGAAAAGAAAATATAGCGATGCAGACCATGATCCCGATTATCCTTCTGAACAAAGAGGGATTGGAAATTTAATTGTAGGCGGGGAGGCTTGGCAGCAAGCTAGTGGGTATGTAATAAGCTCATTGGCACTAGACCACAATGCAGACAATCTCGCCGTTGGGACTGACAATGACCATGAAAAAACCAAATCTAGCCATAGAAGCGACCTCTACAGACCGCTGTATTCTATGCCCGGTTTCAGTCAAAGTGGCGGTGTAACCTTACCGGAATACATGAGGGCTTTTAATCATTCAAGATCCCAGACGATTGACAAGAGAAATGGCAGCTTTCAAATAACCCAAGAGTGGATTGTTGCTAGCGGTGGAGGTGAATATCCAGAAAAGTATCCAGTCACTGAAACGGTAGAGGCAAGAATAAACGAAAATGACAATGGGGATACCACTGTAAGTATTAACGGAACTTTAACAGGGTTAACTGGCGGCGTTACACCGGGCGTAAGTAGTCACCCCAGCGGGATTTATGCTCCTAATAACAGGATAAAAAATGCTGCCAAGAGATTTAAAAATATTGAGGCAGAGTTATATATAAGAGCTAGGATGCTTACAGATGGAGAAAAAATAAAAAGATCGCCCACAAATAAATCTATTTCTTATAATCCGGGTGCAGGAACTGTAACTTATAGTTATGATTTTGAGGGCGGTGCTGCTGATACATGTGATATTCTTACAATCCCCGGTGCTAAATCAGAAGATATAAATATTACGGATACTTACCCCGGACAAGTATTTTCCTCAACACCTGTTTTGGGAAGAAAGCTTGGCCCAGTATTTCAAGATGTAGGAACACAAACAGAATGGAGAAGGTCTCTTAGTATAGAATGTGTTGTTTCTGGTGTGGATCATAGAATGTGTGATGCTGATAATTCTAGCCTGTCTAGTGAGTCTTCTAAATACGGTAGAGATTACGCTGGTCGAATTGGGCTGATGAACGATAGAAAACCGAGCAACATTACCGACGCTAGAGCTTCATACAAGAGTATAACGGCAAACCCGGAAGATGATGATGATGTAGAGATGACTAGAGATAAAGCTGTCGCTAAAGAACCTGATATTGGAGCATATAATCAACAAAAAGCTATTAGGGAAATTATAAAAGCAGCAAGTCCTAGGGGTAAACCGGGTATTGCTAAATATTTTGTGGTCCCCGCTCCACAAGAATCATGGAACCCAAAAACAGGAAGATGGAGTTACCAAATTGAATGGGTTTATGAGACTGTAAACTCGTCCGTATTTGGTTCAGAATTGGATCTTCTTGATGAAGGGTCTGATGATTATGGGGTATTCTTTAACTTCCAGAGTCCTGCCACGCCGCAAATGGATTATAGGACAATAGACTACAGTAGTGATCCTACAAAACCGGCAGATCCTCCAGACCTTGTGTCGGAAGATCCTGCCAAGGCAGAGGGTGATTATAAAGACACAAACCCAGTAGAAAAACCTGATTATCCAAGCGAGTGGGATACAACGCATAACTAGGTTAGGAATTAAAAATGCCAGTTGGAAAAATAGAATTCAACCCTCCAAATAGGACTACGGGGCAACAGTCTCTGTTTGGAGCATCGTTGGTAAACTTTAGTCTAAGTCTAGGCTATGCTGGAAACCCATCTCAGCTAACTGCCAAGCTCGTGGTTGACGATTCTCATACAAAAACCCCCACTGGACACAGGAGGGATTTTAACGGTGTTAACGAAGGGTATCATTCTTATTTTGCAGACGGTAGAGTTTTAGTTGATAATAGCTCACATGCTGTACCGCCAATAAACATTATACACGATCCTATCAATAACACCCACACTCCCAAGTATCCCGACACCCCCAAGCAAAAGAGAATGGACCCCCAGACTGGGGAATATGTAAATCCCAATGGTAGAAACTTATATCAGCTAGGTGATTTTTTTCAACCTCCAGAATTAGGTAGTCCGGTCTGGTTTAGATATGACACATACTATAAGTATGACGAACCGGGAGCAATTGATCAAAATAATAACTTGGTAGAAAAGGGTCTTTATCGTCCTAACCCTTGGGAGTTCAATGGGATACTAACAAGTTATAATAGAACCCACAGCACTTCTGAAGGGGAAATATTTGAAGTAAAAATTGACGATCCGAGAACTATTCTTTCGGGAACTCAAGTGATCCTATCTTCTTTTGATAGAAGAACCGCTCCCGCAGATGAAGATCACCAAAGGATTAAGTATGTTTTTCCAGTTGAAAATGATGTCGCCAACCCCGGCGCTGGTTTTGGTTCAAGAGTCAATCCGGGTTTAGAAATAAACAGGGTTTATGATAAAGGATACATAGGAACATACAATGTTATCAATCCGTTTGGGTTTTATGAGAATAAACTAAAGGGATATGACTTCGGACAAAGAATTAGTGATCACTCCGAGTATGGACCAACCGCTTTAAACAAACAGAATCCGCATCACACATCTGACTCAGCCACACAAGCCTTTAAAAAGAACAGCGCTGATGGAAAAGTATACAAAGTTGGCGAAATTATGCCTTCAGGGGGAATGAATCCTAGCGCTAGATTTGAGAGAGCTAGTCATGCAGGAGGATTTTTGTGGTACCACGCAGGTCTTAAGTGGAAAAAGGGAACTTCTCCAACTAACACTACAGCGTTTGATATTAATTCTCCGAGCTTATTGATTGCACTTCAAATTATGCTTTTCGCCCCTCATGACAGAGACGGAATACTTAAAGGTATCAAACATAATAAACCCGGAATCCCAAAGCATTGGCCTTATTACAATGTTAGAGAGCCTTTTGGTGGGCCTCTGTATTTTGGAGAAAACGAAACATATACAACAAAATACTCTCAGAAAGATAACTATATTCCAGATATATCCGAAAAGGGTCCGTATAGATATAAGGTTGATTTAAGCGAATTGTTTAAACTTAGCTATGCCTCGACAAGTAGTATAAGTGGCCCCCTAGAAAGAGATCAAGAGAAAAAAAGTGCTATGCTTCCAAACGACTTTAGGATCAGAGGGAGCAATATGAGTTTGCTGGAATTGATTACACACGTGTGTGATACTGCTAGCCACGACTTTTTTGTAGAGCTTCTTCCAGACGGTGTCTGGGTGGAGGGTACTGATACATATATACCAAATGATAATAGTTTAGATGGTGTAATTAAAATTCACGTTATACCAAGGATATCAAAACCAAAACGAAACGTAATAAGGAATGAAATAGATAGGGCTGAATCTGATCCTAGCCATTTCTGGTACAATAGAATTATATCTGACACCGTAGGGTATGAATTTTCAGATGAGATTGCTGGGTCGTTTATATATGGCGCCCCAAAGACTAGGGTTGTGGGGGTAACTAGACTTGGGAATGATGATTTTAGATTAGAGTATGGTGTATGCGTTGATAATGTTGGAACACCTGTAAACATGCCAGATGATCTTATCTCGCTGTTTGGTTATTCGAGAGCGTCTTGTGACGGATATAGAAAATTAGCTAGTGGGAAAGCTACTGGTGCTCACTGGGTCGCATTGAGAGAAGAAACAGAATATGATGGAGTTACTACCCCGGCAGACTCCTCCTCAACCGGAAGTAAAGAAGATCGAGATGGATATTTTCGAAGACAGCTTTCACCACAGCAAAATACTTTTTCTAGACAATCTCTTGGCAACACGGTGTCATATCAAAGTTGGTATAGAGGAAACGACCTTAAAAACGACAAATTTGCAGTATCCAGCAAATTGCGTACAATAGATAAACGATTAGGAAATAGATTTAGAGACAGATGGATAGATATTTATCCTTGCTGGGGGAAAATGAAAAAGAGAATTGTATCAAGCACTGGAAAAGTGTATCTGGAAAATGAGGGGAGACCAATACTCGGATCATTTGACAGTTCAGATCCACACAGAGATTTTGACGGTGACGAATATAGGGGTTTAAGCTCTATATTTGAAAGGTGGATATGGAAAAATGATGAAGTGCATAATTTTCTATCGATAAGAGGGAAAGAGGATAGTCTGAAGTTTTTGAATAGAGATGTTTATGAATTTAGAGGGTATAGAGCGTCTTGGATTCAGGGTCAGGAAAATAGGATCAGATATAAAAGACATAAACGTCCAATTCCTTACGCAGCAAATATAGTTTGGGGTGATCCATCAGATTCAAGCTGGACATCCGGTCTTACACCGGGCCACCACCCGCATATAGATCCTTCGACTGGGAAATATTTGCCATACTTGTTACCAACAACAGCAACGATAGAGATTGACTGCAAAGAAGCTGGGTTTAATAAAGATTACGGATCAGGTATCGGGGTTTATCTCGCAACAGTGACAGAGTTGAGAAGCGCTTTGAGGAGTTTTGATGCTTGGAGAAACTATATAAAAACATTCAATCCCAGACTTTGTGAAGATTTTAAAATTGCGTCAGATATAAACGCTCTTATGGGATATGTGTTAAACAACAGAGGTATGGATGGCATCATGGCGGCAAATCCTCATGGGACGCCAACTAAGCCAGCTAGAACACCCGTGGGGTTATCCCATAGATATGAATCCGACTCACCCCTTCAGGAACAGAGCGACGATTCAGATACCACTATCACACAAGCAGCAGACGCGACAAATAAAAGAAATTCAGCGGGCAATCTAAAGCGCACTTCCGATCATTACAACTTCTTGGAAAAGATGTATGAAAGGATAAGTGATACTGCTAAAAGTTATTATGGAAAACAGTTTTTGGTTCCGCTTCCATTTGACAACAATGATATAGAATCATATAGAGCTAATAAGTTTGCCGATTTAGCAAACACTAAACCCACTGCTATATTTAACAATAAGTGGGATATTGCTCAAGCTGGTTGGGTAGATCATGACTTTGCCAGAAAAGATATCTTTGCACAAAACAGTGTAAATTATCCAAAAGACGCTTCATTTTTCGACAACAAAGGGATGCTTAAACCATTTCTAATGTTTCCTGCATACTATAAGCCAAACACATGGCTTGGTAATGGTGTAGCAGTTCAAAGCTGGAATATAACCGACGCAGGAGATTATAACCTTGGTGAGGGCGTGTTAGATAACGCACCTATTATTGTAATTGAATCTCCTTATGAGCAATGGGTGAGGTTAAAAAAAGCGAACTTGCCGAATCTTCATCAAGTAGAAGCAAATGCAAGAACAGCACTGGTTGTTGCAATTTTAGAAGACGATGAAAACTCTCCTGATTTTGGAAAAGTTAAAGAAATAGAAGTTATGGATACAGGGTTTGGTTATCAAACAGGGCACCCGGTAAATATACTAACCTGTCATCAGGCGAGTCCGTCAGATCAGGTTAGGATAAATTTCCCAAACTGTGAAGAACTTGTCAATGGAAGAACAGGTGAATCTACCCCCGTAGAAATAGAACCGAATGTAGTATTAAAGAATTCAGCTGATTATACTGAAAAATTATATTTTGGGGATATTGGAGAAGAGCAATATTTTCAAGAGCGTATATCTTTTGCTACTACAGTAGATGAGGATCTAACAGACTACGGTTTAGGTATATTAACTTGGACTAAGAATCAAGAAGACACAAGAGTTTGGGTAAAGGCAAATGTTGATTCTGAGACATACTGGCTAGTTAACGAAGACGAAGAGGGATATTGTCAGGAAAGAACTGCTTCGAGTGGGTCGGGTGGTTCTTTTGTTATTAATCCGGGTCTTAGAAAATCAACATGTATTTCAGATACCGATTATTCAAGTGAGACTTCTACGGTACACGACCAAGGATTCGAAAGACAATGGGTTCCTAATGTAAGCCCAATAGTAAGACCATATGCACTAGTAAGTCTGGGTGGTGACTATGTAAAGTTTGAAAGGGATGATGATACTCCAGTTGGAACAAATTATGATATTAAGCCATTAGTAGATTACATAATGGGTGTCAGACAAGAAAACGTCAAGTTGAGCCACGATGCTTTTGGTATAGATAATTTTAGAAAGGGTCTTGTTTCTGCTGCCGTAAAACCTTGGATGGGAGCAGTTCCGCAAAAAGGAACTAGAGATTTTTGGGGTCCGTGGGCTAATACTAGCAATTATGGAAAATGTGAGTTTAGGCAAGAGCAGTCTCTAGCACCAGAAAACTACGGAAGTATAAGCAAAATGAACTTTGCAGGTCTTTCCATAGCAAAGACAGATACTATTCATAGCCAAAGTTCTGAGTCTGGCTCCATGGAGATAGTTGGACCCCCAGAACATAAGCTTGGAAGCCAGATATTAAGGCATGTTATTAACGCTCCTCAAAATGAGCTAGGTCCATATATAACAGACATAACAGTTGATGTAAATGAGCAAGGGGTGTTTACAAGATACAATATGCAAACTTGGAAACAAAGGTTTGGAAGAATGGCGAGATATCAAGACGAAGAAGCAAGACGAAAATCCGATAGAATATCTCAACTCGCTTGGGAACAATTGCAGCTTAGTAAACATGTTGATAAAACCAATTGGCAGGACCACCACAACCAGAAAAGGGGAAAATAATGGGTCTGAATTTTCCATTTGGGTCAGTAGGTCCGCAATCCTTTAACCACACATCATCCCACATGATGTTTGGAGGTCAGGTTGTTTATGACAGCGGATATTATGTCACTACAGCGCACCGAGAGTGGGAGACGCCAGCAGGTACTGATGGCGATGAAGGTGTTCCATCCAAAACAGCAAGCACAAGTACAAGCTGGTTGACACCGGATGGTGCTGGAAAGCTGGGTTGGCCATCGAAGTTTCAATCTGCTTTTGTAAAGCTTCCATCAGCAGCAAGTATGAACTCACCAGCTTTCATTTCGCAAGCCGGTGCTAATTGGGATAAGGTCGGAGGGGTTAGTGCGGAGGGTCTGTTTAGACCGTTTTCAACAGAGTTTGCGTCTGGAGATCCTATAGATCATTACACAACTGCGGATGTTCAGGGTAATGAAGTACTCATAACATATCCAAAAGTCAATTTTGGAAAAATGGACGCGGCTCTTCCTCATGGATCTCATGGAAGAGAAGATCATGTTGGCAGACCGTCGTATACCCACCCCCCGCTTATTCCTAGCGGATATATGCCATCATTTGAGATGCCCACTGATAAGATTGACAATAGGGGGACTCTAATAGGATCTGGTGTTCCTACTTCTCTTACATTGAACCCCTTTGCGTCTGGTCATGATATATCACATGTTATGAAAGACTGTTTTATACCAGAACACGGGGCGTCAGTTAGAAAGGGTGGCTATGGAGAAAGGGCTGTAAAATTAGGACAGATTCCAGACGCTCAAGGATATTGCGCAGAAGACCCCTCTATTACAGACAGAACAACGTGTCAGAGATTGGGACATATCTGGATTGGAAACCCTGACGGTTGTGCGCCCCGCCCAATGGGTCTGAGAGGCCCGCTGGTGGTCGTTGGGTGGGGATACGACACGGAAGGCAGACCAGTTCCAAACGCAGAACTTGACGCAGATTATAAAACAATTGACGGCCATGCAATTCACCCACCATCCGCAAAAGGACACAAACCTGCCCAATCTGGTGTAAATAGCTTTATGCCAAACCACATGAAAAGGTTTGATAAATGGAAGGCTGGACCTGTTGATCTAAGGTGGGATAGAGACAGAAAAGTATGGGCGGCGGCTGGTGGTGGAACAGAAGTGTTTCTATGCAAGTCTGTAAAATGTATACTTCCTAATACATATGCCGATGGTCAAAATAGTTTCACCAAGGCTAATGATGGGTATCATTCCAACAGGCAATACAAGCTGGATTGTCCGGGCACAGACTGTGAATGGAGCAACTATTTCCCGTTAAGCACTAGATTTCCAGAGGTTGAGATTGTTGACCCAGAGGATAGCGAGTGGGACGGTGTTTGTGATAAGGTTAATAATAATGTATCATGTGGTGACTTAAGTCAAAGGTGCAAACCGTTCTTTGATGGTTATATTATAAGAAAGATGGCCAACAAGCCATTTGGAGATTGTTCTGATAAATTTATAAAAGGTCAGTTTGGGAAAAGGTTGGGAAACCCTTGTGATGGTTTTAAAGACAAGGAAGTTCCAACCACCTTAGACTCTAAAGCTCTAGATGTTATGCACACAAAAATCTTTGTAGAAAATCCATTACAGCAGGGTATAGATGTCGGTGATATATTTTATAGTGTTGATACAGGTAGAGAAATAGAACATGTTTATTATAAAAAATCAAAGGACGATCCAAAAATAAGACAAAAGGTATCAGAAAAAATAAAAGTGCATGCAATAATACAAGCTGAGTTTTATTCGGCTCAGTTTGTTGTCGAAGCAACTTGCGAAGAAGGGGAGATGAGTAGGTGTAATAGGAAGATATTCTTACAAGGATTTTCTACTACCGTGGACTGTGGCCCGGACGACGATTATTTCTAATGAAAGTAGCAGTTTGTTTATCTGGAATGCTTAGAGATTTCGAAAAGTATTTTGAAAATTTTAAGCAAAATATATTAGAGCAAGCAGATGTAGATTTGTTTGTTCACGCTTGGAATTTCGACAGAAGAAATCTATCACAAGAAAATTATGGAAAATCATCCTCAGAATATGTTGAAGATATGGAAGGTGGAACAGAAAGATCATTCCTAAATCTGTATAAACCAACCAAATATATTTTTGAAAATTATACAGATTATTTTGTAGAACAGTTTGATAAGTATTACGAACTAGAGCTAATAAGCAACCATAAGGGAGAAGTTGCTAATAAAAGAGCAGCGGAAACAAATCCAGCTAGGCTAATGTCTATGCTCTATAAGATACATAAATGCAATAATCTCAGGAAGGAATATGAAAAAAGTTACGGTGTGAAGTATGATATTGTGTTCAGGTTTAGGACAGAGATTGAATTGGACTGCCCGATTTATGAACAGGATTTAAAGGATACCATTGCAGAGTACCCCTTTAGTATTTCAATCCCTTTAGGGGACTACAGGGGTGGATATTGTGATATTATGTCTTGGGGAAATCCAGAGGCTATGGATATTTATTCATCTTTATATTTAGATATAGATAAGCATATAGAATCTGGATGTTTATTCCACCCAGAACTTTTGCTAAAATTCCACTTACAACAAAACGAAGTGAACGTTAAAAGGCCAACCACAAGGATTAGGCTAAGAGGGAAATACATAAACTAATATGGCTCTACACGACAATTTCGACACCACTGATGGTGATCGACCATGCAATAGGTGCTGCGGGTGTAAAAGGATCTGCAAGGCAGAGGGTATAGGTGGAGAGCCATGCCTAGTTCCTCCGAATCTAATCATCAAGATTTTTAAGGGTGCTAGCAGGGAAATAGCCAGAAACAGCACTCCTATAACACAGATGCGTGTAAAAAATATATCCGGTGGCCTCTGGAAGGGGACCAAGTGTATATATAAATATCCAGATGGTGCATCATATTCTAACCCATATCATGAATATAGACAAAAGTGTGCTGAATCTGATGTGACGACATTCTTCGGTGAAGAAACGACAACGTTACCGGGTATAACCGATAATCCCGGCCCGGATAAAGATCTCCCAAGATATCCAAATTTTTCACTGTCTGGAAGAAAAGGCAAATTTAGAGACACGCAGAGGGAGTCGGGTAGGGTATGGGAGAATGAAGAGTCTGATTCCTCTAAATCGGACATAATTGGAAACAGGCATCTTCCAAATTATTTACAACGGTCACCAGATGATGGTATCTCTTCCTTGGCCTCCTATGGTAGATGTGTTGAAGATGGAATAGAACCAGAGAAAAATTTTTACGACATATCTGATATATACCACAAGCAGCTTCCTGCGCCTCATGCAGGTATTGGAGTTTCTTTATACGTTGAAACAGTAAGCCCCCACTACCTTCTTTCATATCAAGAGATTGAAATATCAGGAGTAGAGGGAAGTTGTGACCTACCAAGTATAGCGAACGGAATGCACGTTGTAATAGTAGAAGACGACAAAAGTTTTTGGATAGTAGACTACGCTTCTCAAGACCATTCTATTGACACCCCACCCTCCTCGCTTAGTAATAAATTAAGCCCTCATCCTTATAGAAAAATTAATCTATCCCCAATCGTTTCAGATTTTCACCCCAATAGTTGTAATGGATGTATTAATCATAGTAATTATCCCAGCGCTACGCATTGCCCACATTTTGAAAAAGGTGTATATAAAGCCTTGCATCATAAAGGTAATCAAGACAACTGTTGCTCCCAAAGAAATCTTGATGGAACGCATGCGTTTGAAGATCGTGTTAATGGAACCCCGTTTGGAACATATGATTGTTTCACGCCTTTTGAAGAAGTCGTTTTTGGCGGAACAGATGTTTTAGGTGGTACTACGGCGTTGGAGTGCAATGGAGATCCAGAAACTTTTCATGGCGCCCTTGTGGTTAAATATAGAAGTCCTGAATTTTACGAGAGATGTCCCATAGGGGATCTTAATTACGATATAATAGAAAGGCCAGACCCCGTTATTCCAGATAAGGTAGATAATCCATCGGGACTAGGTCCGGGTCAAGAGCTTGTCTTATTTATTGACATGGGGCAGATTACAAGATGCTCATATTTTAACGTGGATTTACCCGGACACCTTAAGGGTCCGTCTATTAGGGCTAAAGAGTCTGAGTATAATGGATGGGGCAATGGCGGAAGGCAAGCTCAACCATATAAAGCCACAGGGTACGGCGAATTTGTCGAAGAAAAAGAGAGTTCTTTCTATCGCACAACTGGAGCCACGCCCTTTAATCTTAATACCGCATTGCCAAGCTACGTAAGAAATCATTGTAAGGGTATGTATAGACAGGGAAATATAAAACATGCAAGCAACCACTCTCCGATAGTAATAACTACTAGAGAGAGGCACTTATTGAAGTCCGGTGATAAGATCAAAATTGATGGCGTTAAGGGGAATGTTGCTGCCAATACATACGAAGGTGGCGAGGGGTGTCTTAATCCGCTTGGGTGTAATGATGCTTGCTGGTGGACTGTTGGAGAAGTTATAGACCAAGAAAAATTTGAAATACTTGATTGCGTTAATACTTCAGACGGATCAGTTGGAAAAGGTGTAGATACTATTGATGCAGATGGTAGAATAGTTTCTGTGACAAACGAGCTATGTAGAAGCAATACGGGAACTTGGTTCATATACGAAGATTTAGACGAGCTAAGAGATGGTTGGCATTTCACCGAAGGTGTTTTGATGGAGGGTAGGGACGACTACGATTTAGCTGAAGGTTATTACGTTGAGATAATACAAGAGGAAGTATGCCCGGTTTGTTGCGACATGTATATGGAAAACACTGTTGTTGTTAGTATGTCAGATTGTGGATCAGCCACTAATAGATTACAGTGCAGCACTGACTGTAGCGGAAAACCAATGGAGGTAAAGAGAACTGGAAGATGGGAAGATTGTGATGATAACATGCCACCAAATTGCGAAGAGAAGGTAATAGAATATACTCAGCCCGCTGGACACTGTTGTAGTTGTGAAGCTCATCCAAAAGCTGTAGATGACTTGACTAACGGGACATTTTATTACAACTGTAGCGATTGTGGAAAAGTAACAAATTTTGATAGTGTTTTTATGGATTTGGACCCCGGAGATGTTGGCGTAGATCCGGTTTGCTGTGAATGCAAATGTCAAGACGAAAGAGACAAAGATAAATACCCAGATATGCTTTATCTTAGGGGTAAATCGTATGCGTGCGCTGACTATGGGGAGACACCTATTCCCGTGTGGCCCGGCGCTCAAGTGACATGTGTGAAGGAACGGTATAATCCTGTTCCGGGTGGTTCGGGTCCAGATATGCCGGGAGGAGGGGGAGGAGGGGGCTACTATGAAGAATACGAAAAGTTCGATCCATGCACAGGATTTCCCAGTAATAGACCACTTGAGTGTGAGGGAGACAAGATACTGTGGACACCATTCATGCACACTACGTGCATAACAAATAATCATAACGGTGAACCAATAATAGACAATCCCGGTGGTAAAAACTGCCCAGATTCAGTGCAAGATATTTGTGAAGGAGACGCTTTTCCAAAAGAGGGGGTAAGTTGCCCCGGATTAGACCCTACAGATTTTACCCTTGAATTCAATGGAAGGGTTTATGAGTCTGGATGGCAGCATTTTGGAAAGGTCGGCGCATCTCAATGTAAAGAAATAAATGGAAACCTGTTTGGTAGATGTGATATTTCACAATTTTCAGGTAGTTGGAATGGGGCGGGTATCCCGATATATGATGTGCCCGGACAGGGCGGTAGGCCATTGGTAACACAGGCTCAAACAGGATTTTTTGCAAAGCTAACACTAGAATGCGGAGCTACTCAGGCCACACATCCCAAGGCCGGTACTAATGGACCCGGATTTAATCGCCTGTCTTTAAGCCTAGATATTACTAGGTGTGGATATCCAACAGCCACGCTAAGCTCTCCCCCCATGGATTGTGGCGGCAATTTTTTCCCAAATAATCAAGGACCAGTGCATGTAGTTGGACCCACTGTAAGACCGTTTTGCGGTGAAAGACCCCCTCCTAACGGAGACGGCACATTCTGTTACAATCCAGATAGACTGTGTGAACCAGAGTCTCCCTGTACGCAAAGCGTAAGTTATCTTGCGGGATACACACCGATTGGATTCCCTCCTTATAGAGGAACCCCCTACCATAGTTGGGGTCAACAGATGCCAGACGCAGAAGGGGCTATGAATTCTTGCGGTCGCCAAACCACTTATTCTTGTACCAACCAGTCTCAAGGATCAAGAATGATGGTTATTGGTATAAGTATGGATCAGGAGAGGGAAGAAAACGGTGATGCTAAAAATGGAGACAGGTTATTTGTCCAGCCGTATCGTGGATGTATTCAGGGTCGTGATCATAATGGGGTTCTGTATGGAAAAGAAGCCCCTGTAAACAAGGGTTACCATAGACAGCTAGAGTCAGAAGCTGTGCATAGAACAGATCACAGGCCATTGGACGGGATAGTACCCGGAAAGGATATGTTGAGGGCTGACCCATGTTATCCAGACACTGTTTTGATGGCACCTATAAATGCGTTTGAGGAAGAGGAGATAGTTTTAGATAACTTCGTTCCCGGAGAAGGTATTCCACCGGGGACTTCAACCGCTGGTGTTAAATGGATAAAGCCGTTTTGGATAAAAGTTAAAAATGCTGCCAATTTAAGAAGCAGGGGCACTCTGGAAAGCCTACATCTAAGAAGAGATCTGGATCAAACACTTGGAAACTATACAGGGTCAGATAACTACAAAGAGCCTTGGCCATATGGGATAGTGCCCTACCCTCAAGGGGTTACAATTGATCCTTTGGACTCAAGATCTGAAGCAGACAACACAGACGCTGGAAGAGTTTTGTCTGCAAAAGGATTTAGATATTATCACGACGATGAAAAGTTTAGAAGGCGTGTTGCAGATCTTCTAACAATGGACCCTGATGGTCCATATGAAAAAGTGGGAAGAAGAGCTTTGTCTGGAGACTCTTGGATAACCGTTATTACAGAAGGTGATCACGAATACTCTGACGGAGAAAAGATAAGATTCATTGACGCGCCAAGTTCAGTCGGGGTAGATCAGCTAACAGGTGATGATCCATCAATTTCGGCAGAAAGAGTTGTTAGGGGAGAATCTCATTATGGAAAAATCACCTCTTTCATAGTAAATAAAAATGGTACAATCACTGTAATATCTCCGTTTCACGGTTTGGACATTGGCAAGCTTTTTCCTCCTTATGGAAACGTAACAATAACCGGTGCTCCGTCAGGAAGATGTGAAGATTCGGAAGTTAATAATTGTGAACCAACTATACCTACTAGAGACAGATGTGAGTCCGAAGGTGGTTTTCCTCCGGGTTCAGCTAGATGGTTAAATTTGGACGCAAATGGAACTAGGCGGATTCTTGAGATTTTAAGTTGCAATGCTTTTGTAATTCCAGCCGAGGGAAGTACTATCCCCGGAGAAAATGACGTTTCTATAAACTTTGAAATGCCGATGTATAATTTTGATCTATGTGAAGGTGTAGATCCAACTTGGCAACTTGCTTCTTCGGTCCCTGTTAACGAAAAGGGTAAAATTTCTACAGAGGGTGAAGTAGACGGAGGTACTTGGTCGTTTGAATTTGATAAATGTGGTTCTGATTGTTACGGGGAAACTGATTCAATTTCTAAGCTTGAACACAATATATCAATTGAAGACTTGCAGGAAAAAATAGCCACCCTGTGTACGGTAGATAGACCAAGAGTTTATTACGAATATGGTAGAAGAAAGACAAGAAATGTTGAGGGGAATATAATAGATGTAACTGACTGGGATACAGACGATGATGACGAGCCAAACGATGAAGATCTAGTTATAACTACTCAGGAAGATCACAATTTACAGACAGGAATGATTGTTGAAATAAAAGATATTATTGGGTTTGATATAATCAGAGATGAACATAAACATTTTGACGATTCTTCTTGCCATCAAGTAGACGATCCAGATTCAGCAACATTCTCTCCGTCCAAATATACAAGATCAAAATGTGAAGCGGCTGGTGGTTTTTGGTTTAACCCGGATTCAGATCTAAGAGATCCAATTGGTAGTAATAATGCAAACGGTGTTTTTGAGGTAAAAGTAGTAAACAATAGAAAATTCAAACTTAAGGATAGAGAAACTGGAAATATAGTAAAACCAAACGATAACTACAATGGTTCAGATCAAAACGCACCTCATTATAAGACTGGAAGCTGGCACGCATGGAACATACTTGTTACGGGTGGACCCCTTCCTTCTAAAAAGGTAATTCTTGAGTTCGTAAATGATCTGGGGCAAAGAGACTGTTTTAACAGAAATTTCGGGGTGACTGAGTACAGGGCAACCGGGGGAGGGATTTGCATAAAAGATCCCAGTACCGGAATAGAAACTAGTGATTATGGTAACGGTACATACATGGCAGTTCTTCTTAGCGAAACTGAAGTTAGTGAACTAAAGCATGGGGCACAAAACCATGGCTATTCAGGTCCAGATATAACAGATAAAAACTCTTTCTTCTTATTCCATGAACTAACCATAGGGCAAAATGATCCCAGAGGTACTGGGGAAAGAGATACCGGGTCTCCTAGGTTTAATGACTATTCAGATGTTGGTCAGACTTACCCCACTCAAAGCTCGGGTGGTATTAGTAGAGAAAGACTTAGAGACACTCCAGTGTTAATAAACCGTGGTCATATTGAAGGTATAGGGCAGGCATACCAAGCAAAAGATAATTATTCACCGAAGTGTAGAAGTGCTGGTGTTGTTGGGATTCATAGAAGAGGATTTGATATTACAGTTGGCGAAGACTGCTGCTCGTCGTCTTTCTGTCATGACGCCAACGATCAAAGAAAACCACTGGCGGTTGGTTTTGAAATGATTTCTATTCCTTCTCAATGTTGCGACAGAAGAAACCCCGTTGCCAATCAGGGGTGCGGTGGTGGAATTGGTCTTGGGCCAATAGGTGGAGAATTAGACTCAAGAACTCCAGATCAAAATGGTGGGTCTTCGTTATGTTTTAATCTGACAGATATGCAGAGCGGAGTTTCTAATTCTAATGTATCCCCAGTGGGTGAGGGGCCAAATGTTGGACAGGGACGTATTCATAATAGAACAGGAAATACCGATGGAAATCTTAGACATCCAGAAATGAAATTCTATATGTCAAACCACTCATTTGTTCCACGATATTTCAGGAGAAAAAATGGGGATAGAGAAGGCGCCGGAATGTTTGCTGAAGATGTATTGATGATGGTATTTATAGACGAGTCTCTGGACGGAGATGATGGGTACTGGCGAACAATTCCGTCAGACCCTAGTGACTTAGATCTTGCGAGAAGACAGCTAGCTGACGATAATTTTGATCAAGATTTGGCAGCGTGGAATGCATTGATAGAGAAGTACGGAGAAGATAATGATGGAATAAAGCCAGATGTTGGTATTATGTTAATGAACCAAATTGGTGTAAATTATGATGTTGATGAGTGCTCAGAATATTCCCCTTGGCATATATTAAGTGTCAGAATGTGGAATAATCTTGAGAACAGGCGTGGTCACAGGGGTTCTGTAAAGGGGTTTGTCCCACCAAGAATGCATCACAACGCATGTTGGGGTTTTGATGGTAGTGGACCGGGTGGAGTCGACGCATCTGCAAAATTTACAGAAGCTATGTGCTCACTTATGGGGTCTAGGATAAATAATGCAGATGATCCTCGTAATGGCAAACTCCTGATGGAGGGAAAGCTTTCGTATTTTACAGCAGGAAGAAATGATGGTCTTGGATTTCCAGATTGGAGAATAGACAAAACAACCCTAAAGGACTTTTACTACCTAGCTCAAGGGTTGTCTTCTGAACAAATTGCTCATGGGCTACCCCCAACAATACCAACACATTTTGCTATGTATACGAGTGATGATGAGACCATGACATCTCCGGGTCAGCAACCAGCGGTTTCGGATTTTGAAGAATTATTTAAGTCGGGAGAAGCTCTTCTTAGAGACAAAAGATCTCTTACAGATAGCACCGATAAAGATGGAAGATTCGAAGGTAAGTCTCCAGTAATACAACCCATGATAGTTTCAAAAAGATGGATAAGGGAAATAACAAGAAGACTGGAAATACTACTCAAGGAAGGATATTAGGATGGGGTGTGGATGCGGAAAAAATAACTCTTCAATACATCATAAAACAGCTAAGAGTTCTATAAGAGAGGATTCTCCACAAAAAACTGGATGCGAATGTCCATTTTCAGACAAGGGTTGGATTTATTGCCCTAGACACGCAATGAATAAAACAAGACATCTTTACGGATTGTGTAAAACAAGTCAGAAATATTTTGAACTGTGGGAGGATTGTGGGGATAGTACTCAGGAGTGTGAAAAAATGAAAAACGCCGAGAAGATAGAAGAGTCTCGCGGATTAGGAGATACTATAGCCAAAATAACAAAATTTACTGGTATAGATAAACTTGTGGATGGAGTTAGTAAGGCTACAGGTAAAGATTGTGGATGTGAAGAAAGAAGAGATAAGCTCAATGAGAGGTTTCCCTACAAGAAAACGAAGGGCTTTTTCAAATGAAAATGGTGTATAATACATATGAGAGAATATACTCTTAAGGAGAACAGTCAATGCCAGATATCAGCTTTTACGCTGGAGCAACGAAGGTGTCTCACCTGTCGGGTTCTGGTCTGGGATTTTTCGGGGGTTCTTTTGGACAGTCTGTAGAACTCAATAAATTCCAAGATACAACTTATATTACGAACGGTGCCGGAACGATTGAAGGCGCTGCTGTTAATAATCTAAAGTACTCAACTGACACACTATCGTTTGCACCAAGCATAGTTCCTGCTACGGGATTAAAATATATACCAAACGAGAAGGCAACTGTAAATGTTAGATTTACTAATGCCTCAGTGGTGAAGACTCAAAACGTAAAGTTAAGAATATTTGATAGAAGTGATTCAAATAACCCCGCAAGCGGCGTTACCACCAGAACTTTTGAACTCATCCACCCGCAAAGCTCTTATAGCATTGAAGGCTCTGGTGACTCAAAATGGTGGGGTAGCTCGACGCACGATGGAACAGACGCTCAGGGTACTTTCACCGGATCTCCAAACAGAGATGCCAGACTGCCGGTTGGGGCTAATACTGTCGGAGGAAGTGGTATCGTAATGCCGCTAGCGCAATCCCCCGGAGCCAGTGGTTTATGGGCGGGCAATGGGTCTGGAGGTCTACGACAAGATACGCAGCATGACTGGTACGTAGGTATTAGTGCATCACCTGATAGCATAGGCAGCAAAACTCAATACGGGTTGTATGTTAGCCTAGAATATCTATAAGCCTATCCTTCATGACCAAAGGGAAAGCCCGGCACAAAGTGCCGGGCTTTCCTGTTTCTGGAGGCTGTGTGGAATAGAGGCTATCTATTCTTCCTGCTGGGTCTTTGAGTTCCACTTAACCCATCCACCGTCAGGTAGCCAGTTTCCTTCCTTGTCCTTCCTTCTGGGGAATAATCCCCCACCCTTCTTCATCGATCCAAAGGTCATCTTGGCATTGCAGTCAAGACATTTAAGTTCATGATATTGGTTGTCATCAACATTTCTAGTGACGAATCTTAGATTGTCACTGCTGCACTTGCCGCATTCAGTTTCGTCAAAGACTTCTTGGAATGAGGATAACTGACTAAACGCATCCGACTGAGTTTCAGCGTCTATTTCAGCAATTAAACGACCGCTTCTGGATGTGTAGTGTAATTTCATTACTAGTTTCTCCAATTCTTAATGTAACCCATTAGTTCTTCTGGAACACTGGTTTCTTTAGTTTGATACTTGTTAAGTTCTCTTATCATTCTGGTCGCTACATTTTTCTTTATATCTGTAGCATCATTGTAAAACGAATCTCCTGAATTAATAAACTCAATAACATTTATGTCAAGCTGCTTGCATTTATTGTCAATAAAAGCTATTTGCTGACCACTTATTTTGTCATCGGGATTCCAGTCACCATCAGTAGGAATACTCGATGTTGTTTGTTTTACTATCTCAACTATATCTTTTCTAGCCAATTCTTCTGCTGCTAACGCCCTTATTTTTAACGCCTTTCTCAACGCTCTTCCTTCGGCTCTAGTGCTTGCTGTTGCTACTGGGTGGGCACAAAACAGATCGTCTGTGTTGCCATGCCAAACATCGGCACATTCTGAAAACGTGCGATATTCACCACTATTCATCCAATTAAAGACCACCTTGTATACAACAGTGGCTCTGTCTGGCTTTTCTCCATTTTGAGGAGCAAAAACCTGAATAGGGCCACTTTCAATAACGTCTCCCAGAAGAAGTTCCGACACCCTTCTTAGCCCTGCGCATATGGGGTTTCCATCTATAAGCTCATCGTCTTTAAAATGGGACATTACATAATTGTTCCATTCTGGATCAAATATGGAAGGTCGGTCATCTTCAACTAATCTATCTGGAACGTGTTCCGACATGGTTTCGTCAGTTGTTTCAACAATACCTTCTTCAAAATCGATTTCTTCGTTCATATTTCTATCTCTAGCAACCTATTCTCTACAGGTGGGAAGTTCTTTTCTATACTTTTCAAGCACTCAACAGTTTTAGTTAGCATGTCTCTTTTATGTTTTTCAGAAACATTCTTAACAATGTGTTTTATTCTTACGACAACGAAACCTCTATTTATAAGAAGTCCGCTTTTTCTTGCATCTGCAACAATATGCTTTTGAAGATTCTCTTCACCCCAAATCGGCAAAAAGTGTGCAGGACCATCAATCTCTATCGCTGTTTTAAGCTCGGGGATAAAGAGATCTACTTCCAGTTTGTCATCAAGCACAAGCCCTCTCTTATGAAAGATAACGTTGTACCCAGAATCGGTCAACCCCTTTCTCAGAAAATTCTCCATCTTGGAGCCTTCTTTACTGGCCTTTCTCACAGCTTCAGCAGCCATTTTTCTCAAAAGGTCTCGTTCCTGAAGTGACATTTCCTGCCATTGCTGCTTAGCCATTTCAACGCGACGTTCCCTCTCTTCCGAATCCATCTCTTTCCAGTAGGTATGCATACCGTCGCTAATTTTTATCTTTGTGGCCTCACTCCTCTTCTTTCCCTTTGTTGGATGCTTGTGTCTTCCACTGCTCAAGGCAGCGCTCTGCGCAGAACTCTTGTCTCTCATTGGCACGCCAAGAGCTTTTAAGGCTCTACTGATTTTATTTGGATATGTTCCAAGCTCCTTCGCAAGATCATACGTGCTTCTCTCATTGTCCACGTATTCCTTCATTAAAAACTCTTTATGCTTTCTAGCAAATAAATTTCCACCGCTCATTTTATAATTTCCTTTAGTTTTGCCATGTTAAAATCTGGAACTATTCCACACACATCTCTATTACAGTAGTTTTTTATAGCGATTGCATGATCATTACTTCTCGCTATAAGACCTATTTCAGAATTTTTAAAAGCTCTAGACCCATATTCATAATCTCTACCAAAAGATCGAGACCATTCTAGATCCCATACATAAAAGAACTTCTTAGAAGCGTTCACAGAATTCAACATTAACATTGAGTTTGATACAGATGTTGAAACAAGAATACCATCAAAACTCCAAACCTCGCTACTATTCATTATGGCAAAATGTGGATCTAAAGTATTGGCGGTCATATCCTCAAAAAAAATAACGTAATCATCTTTAGCTGAGTTTTGACATTCCTCATTAATATTTTTTATAGCATAGTATGATGCTTGAGATGAGCTAAGATTGTCAATTATTATTCCAAGCTTTAGATTACTTTCTTTCATCTGCTTGCTCTTTATTTTCTATATACCAGTTAACAGTGTTTCTTATACCCTCTTCTAGGGGTGTAATACCTACATCTAAAACTTCTCTCATTCTGCTGCTATCGAGAAGTTTTTTCATTTGTCCATCAGGCTTTTTAGTGTTCCATACAACCTCACCTTCGTAATCAACCTCTTCCACAATAATATCTACTAAATCTTTTATAGACACATCACTACCAGTCCCTATATTCAATGGATGCTGATTGTCGTAATCTTCACAAGTTTCCAAAACCTGAACAAGTGCTTCTGCTGCATCATCGACATACATGAATTCTCTCATTGGAGATCCAGTTCCCCAGCATTCAACGGAATCGTGTTCATTTTGTTTTGCTTCAACAAACTTTCTAATAAGGGCGCCGACAACTTTAGTTCTAACCAGATCAAAAGTATCGTATGGTCCATACAGGTTAGTTATACAAGTTGACACAGACTTCATTTCATACTGATCATAATACGCCTCAGACGCAGCCTGTAACACCCTCTTTGCCACCCCGTGCGCTCGAATAGTTTTGTTTGGTTTTCCGTTCCAAAAAGTATCTTCTTTTAAAACTTCCATTCCTGTATCTGGGTAGGCGCAAGATGTCATAACAGATACAAGCTTTCTAATCCTGCAATATTGACTTGCGTGGTACAGGTTAAGACCCATACATGCGTTAGAATAAAGTATATCAGCAGGATACATCCTGTTGAATTCTATTCCACCATTATACCCGGCGCAGTGGATACAGTAATCAGGTCTAACTCTTTCAAAAACCTTGATAACCTCTTCTAAATTTAAAAGATTACAACTTTTGCTATCAGCTATAAAAACCGTAGACTTTCTACTGTCCAAGGCTCTGCATACTGCTTTTCCCAGAAAGCCACTACCGCCAAGGACGATTATTTTTCTGTTTTCTAGATTTCTCATTATGAATACTGATGCCTTATATTTATCAGTGGTACGATCTTTATTATTTCATCAATCCCATCTTCCATCGTTTTTTCACAGAAGAACCCCTCCCTGTTTATTCTTCCATAGTCAACTTCATAGTCTCGTTGATCTGCGTCAATTCCAGTTTCTCCATAATGAGCTATTGAACCGGTCTTTTCGCACACATATTCAGCAAGTTCTCTTTTTGTCCAGTTTAACTTTTTATCCCCAACGTTATATACATTGTGAGACATGTTATCTAGGTTTTCAACACCAAATATAAATGCCCTAGCCATATCTGAAACGTGAACAAAAGTTCTTCTAAAGTCTGCCTGAAAAATATTTAAACATTTATTTGTCATTGCTTGGTAGACAAAATCATTGACAAGAAGATTAACACGCATGCAGGGACTAACACCAAACCCCGTAGCAAACCTGTAGGAAACCGTGTTTGGCTCCCCCCTGACCATTTCTTCTGCGGCTCTCTTGTTTTCACCATATAGAGACACGGCATTAAGAGGGGAGTCCTCATTGCACACTCCTTCAACTTTTCCATAAACACTTCCTGTTGATGCAAATACAAATGGAGTATTCCTGTTCCTAAATCTTAAAAGGTTCTCTGTCCCACTTATATTTACAGCAACTGAAAGAGCGGGTTGTTTGGCACAAGCTGGAAATCCAACTATTGCTGCAAGGTGAATTATTCCATCTGTGCCATCGACCATTTTTTTAATATCTTCAATATTTGTAATATCTCCATACATAAATTCAAAATTTGGATTAGTTATAAGCGAAAAAAGAGCGTCACAGTTTCCCTTATGAAAGTTATCAACACATCTTACCTGATGACCTAGGTTAAGAAGATTCCTACAGAGAATATTCCCTACGTAACCGCCACCACCAGTGACTAAAATTTTCATTTGTACCTCTCTATATAATCGGAACATATACCGTAATATTCATCTGGATTTATTTTATCTTCCAGTAATTCTGGAAGCATGCAAACAGACATTTTTGTTGGAACCACCCCTCTAGAGTGATTTATTATTAATCCGCCACTAGTCAGGGTGTGGTCGTCATTTTCGTGCCAAAAGCAATGTATGTCATGATGATTTAGCATTTCTGACAATGCTTCTACATTTTTTGCGTGGCATAGTAGTCTTAGATTACAAATAAAATCGAGGTCTACCTGATACACGGGGCTGTCGTGACCAAGTAGCCACTTATCCCCAATATACCACACGTCTATTTCTACGTTATATCCTTTATCCAGAGCTATTTCTATATAGTCTGGGCTGTTTTCTCTAGTGGGAACAGGTCCGTTTAAATTTCCCCTATGGGATATTAACATCATCAACTAAACCCCACTTAGAAATAGCTTGGTAGTATTCATCTTCGTAATTTCCATCTATAGCCTGTCTCATGGCCTTCACACCTGCCAGAGTTCCGTTTGGGTGTCCGTGTATTGCGCCGCCAACATTCGCCATATAATCAATACCAAACTTCTCTGTAATTATATTAACAACACCCGGATGCATACCGCAACTCAAAGCTGGCATAACATTGTAACTTCTAAGCGTGCTTAGAATCTTTCTTAGGTCATCTTCATTGTCAGAAGAATACCCACCCCACATCCCGGCATGTATAAAGTCAACACCCATTATTCCGGCGAGCTTGCAAACAACGTTCCAGTCAACATGAAACCTGTGGCTGGAATCTGTAAGAATTTTATCGCCGCTTTTTTGGAAATGTAAAAATAGAGGAAGCTTGGTTTTTCTAAGACTGTTGTATACACCAAGTCCGTTCCAGATATTTATATGAACTGAGTTGCCGCCCATTTTATGAACGTATTCAGCCCTTTTTATGCATTCTGGGTAGTCACTGTTTATGCAGAATGAATATATAACGTTCTTGTCTTGGAGATACTCGCATATTACCTCCGCTCGTTCTTTTAGCCTACAGCAGTGTGGATTAGACATTATCTCGTCTTCTTTTATAAAGTTGACGCCCCCTTCCACAAGTTGTTTGACCATCTTTAGTAAAGTTTTTGTGTCTATTCCGGTTTTTGGCTTAATAATACCACCCAAAAGAGGCTTATCATAAACGCCAGTAAATTCCCTAATCCCATCTATTCCATACTTGGGAGGGTTAAAACTAGAAATAGCCTCTGGTGGAAATTGTAAATCCAAAAGGTGACATGTGAGTATTGAGTCTATGTCTAGATGCCCACCCATCACAAAACACATTAGTTGGCTGATGCCGTCTCTTTCAAGGTCTATGTTAGCTATGGGATAAGCTATTCTCACAAGGCCAGAGGATTCGTCTTTTAATCCTTCTGTTTTTATAATTTTACAACTATGGTTTTCATAAAGCTCATCTGTTTCCCACTCATTTCTTATATTGGGATTTCCAACGCTTTGTCCTATCGCTATATTCCAAGCGGCGTCAAAAAGAGATACTGAGCTAGAGAGATAGTACTCAGCTACTATATACTTTTCACGATCCACTCTATCTACTACTATATTCATACTATATACTTATCCTCTTTTGCTGAGGGTACTTTTACTACTATAATTTCACAGTCTTCCAAGAACACTGGATCTGAAACTTCTCCGGGGTATATCGTAAATATATCGCCAGTGATTAGAGTTTCATCTCCTATTGTCATCTTTCCTCTTATCATATAGTTTATTTCCGTGGCAATCATGTGGTAATGGGTGTCCCAAGATTCACCCTTTTTGTGAAGCTTGTACCCAACTTCAAATCCTTCAGTTTTAAAAACAGAGGGGTCAAAATCTCCTATGAACCATCCGCCTTTCATTTCAGAAATGTTTCTAATGTCCATTTAAATACCGATCACTGCGAATTTGGTCGTCCAATCCAGCCTTTAAATACTCTTTTAACTGGTCTGGGGTTCCTATGGGGTGATGATTTCTTACCCAGTGTATATTTATTATAAGTCCGTTTTCTATCATTTCATTATACGTCGGGCAGACATAAAATTCACCATTTATTCTTATATCCTTCTCTATCATTTGTTCAGCGGATTTAACAAAATGTCTTCCCTGAGACCAATAATAAACACCACATGTTGCTATGTTGCTAATAAGCTCTTTTTCTGCAACTTTAGTGACATATCCGTGTCTGTTTACTTTTGCGTAGCTGTTTCCTAAGTCGTCAGATCTAAAAGTGAATATAATTCCGTCGATATCAAACTCTGTTTTGTAGAGGAAGTCCTCCCTGTCCCAATCCATAATTTGATCGCAATTTGCCATTAATAGCGGATAACCGTTATCTATATGTTCTTTGGCAAGAAGTGCAGTGCATGCAGCACCCTCTGTAACGGTGTCAACAATAACTAATGTTGGATTGTTGCAGTTTTCTTCTAGTATTGGACGGAGTATTTCTTCATGTTCTTGAAGAATTAGAAAAATATGATTCGCATCTTGCATCCCCAAGTTTTCAATAACTCTAGCTATCATTGGCTTGCCATTTACATCAATAAGCGGCTTTGGATTTTTATATCCTGCTTCTGAAAATCGAGAACCTTTCCCCGCCATTGGTATTATAATATTCATAATCCGTCCGGTTGTTCTTGTGGTAAATTGATCATGCCGTGTGGAAATGCCCCGTGCCAACCTCTGTAAAGGTTTATTGAAAACTCTTTTTTGTATTCATCGGGGATAAGGTGTTTATTCTTTTTAGTTATATAAATGTTTTTTCCAGTCAGACACCACGCGAGATACAAAGCGACAATAGCTTCGGTTCCGTGGTAATTGTCAATCTTAAAATCTGAATCATCCTTAAATATAGAACTGAATGTAAAACCATATCCGCAATCGTAACATTTTTCTATATTAAAAAACAAACCCTCTGGGTGTACATAGAGAGGGTCTCCATCGTCACGCGAGTGAGCATCTCCCATTAAGGTATAGTTGTCTAGCTTTTCTATTGCTTCTAAAAGAAAATCTTCTCTATTTGCGTCCCACATTGTGTCAGAATGTAGATGGAGAGCTTTTTTCATGCCTAAAGACCTAGCTAAAACTAAAGCTTTCTCGATAGACATTAAAATTCTTGGCGGTAGAAAATTTCCCCTCCAGCAGTTATATTCATGGGGTTTAAAATTATACCAAGAATTTTTTAGCGATCCGGGGGCATCAAAAAACTTTATTACATAAATATTGTCGTGCTTTTCAGATATAGAATCAAACCCTATATCTTCTTCGGAAGTTGAAACTATTATTATAGGACACGAATTTAGGTGGTTGTAATTATTTCTTATATTTAAAACATTTTGCTCCGTTAGACGGAGTTGTTTATATGCAGTGATTATAAAACAAAAATCTTCCATTTTTATAGACTTTTTATACCAAAGGGTATTTCTCCATGGGAGGATTTTACATCTGAGAAGTCCATAGAGTCTATGTCTATCACACTGTTATTTAGATATAGATCATTTAGATCTTTGATGTCACGACAAAAGGGTTGATGTGACATATTTCCACGACGTTCTGAAACCCCGCCAAGCGGAAAATATTTATCAGTAATGTCGGTGGGGTTGTAATGAGATTTAGTAGGTTGAAAAGCATCAACAACCCTGTTGTAATTCGTGCCAATAACACAGCTTTGCTCAGGAGAACAGAACTTTGTTCCCTTGATTATATTTATATTATTTGACAAAGCGGTGTTTACAAAGGACTCTATCTTGTGAGCCAAGGACAGGGAGTGCGGAGAATTGAGAGGTTCTGATTTAGAAAAGTCTCTACGTAATTTTTTATGCTTGGGTTTCTCAATCGTGTCAAAAATATTAAGAAGATCTCCTGCTCTATAAAAGGCACCGTCAACACTAAATAAAAATAAATAGTTGCTAGAACGAGGTGTTTTAGAGTCTGTAGGCCACCTTATGTAGAAGTTGTCTTCGGGGGCATGAGTGTATCCTATTGAAATTCCAAAAATACTGGTTTTGATTGGGTCTTCCATTGTGGTTGCATCCACCAGTTTAATAAACTGCTCTTCTCCCGTCTTGTAATTTTGTATAGTAGTATTTAATCCAAGCCTATAACTAACACACCAAGTATCTTCTTTGAACAGGGAGTTAAGAATATTTTCATCTAGATTAGCTTTTCTAAACCACACGTTGTCATCGACAAAAAACCCAACCTTTTTATTTTCATTTTCCTCAAGAAACTCAAACATAACTTGAGTAGCGTGGGATATTTCATTTACTGAAAAAATAGAAACAAACTTGTCTTTATCTTCTTTAACCCATTTTATCCCAGTTAGTATTTCTTCTTCAATTAATTTTTCATATCCCTTTTCCCACATGTCCTCGTATGAAATATCGGAAGTAATTGCACAGTTATATAAAATTGTAACATCAAATATGTCTCCGCAATTTTTTTTCAGGCTTTCTAAGAGTAGTCTAAGTTGACAAGCCCTGTTTTTTGAGAAGATAAATATTGGAATCATAGTTTTAACCTTGGTGTTACAGATTGTTCGCAGTGGCTAAATATACCCTTGTCATGAATTATCTTTGGGAAAACATAGTATGAATTGACAAACGGGTGGAAGAATCTATTTAGCTGACTATCTATGGGTCCGATGGGGTGTAATTGTAATAGTGGATCAAACATTCTTTGGTTTATTACAACCCCGTGTAATCCACCGCATGTAAAATGAGCATTTCTTACTCGCTCTATTCCAGTTCTCTTGTTGGAATTATATTCTTTTTCAACATTTTGATTGTAATCATCTGATTCATATCCTATCCACCATCCTAAAAATAAGAAATCAAAATCTAGAGAGTTTAACTCACTGGATAGGCTTTCTGCAACTTCATCGTACCTGTTTGTAAAATACGCATCGTCTTCAAGAAAAAGAACATTATTGAGACCTTCGTCTTTTGATTTAAGTATCATCTTCTTGTGAGACAAAAAGGCATTAAAGTGGTGAATTCTACCAGTGGGATTTCCGTAACCCCAGTGCGGTGGAACATCTTTAATGTCCAAATGGTCATATTCTGATTCTGGAAAAATATTCCCTTCACCAACTAAGAATCTATCAAATTTTAAACCTTTAGATTCACAATGATTTTGTAAATCTTCCCACTCTTCCTGTCTCTTATCGAGACAAAGGCAAATAGCCTTGTCTACGAATTGCATTTTATAACCCTGTCAAGCAAATGTTTTGCTTCTGATTCTGTAGAAAGGTTCTTTTTTGTGTATTCAAAAAGCTCGTATGAAACCCTGCTATATTCATCTTCATCAAATATATCATGGTCAATGTGTCCTGCGGGAACAGATTTTTGCAAATCATTTGCTTCTGGTCTACAGCTTCCAAGATAGGTATCAACTTCTGGATTCCAGTCTCTTGAGGTGTGTGGAACAATCCCTTTAATTTTTTTTGCTTCTATCATTAGATCTTTAGGAAATCTAACCATGGTGTCTTTTGGACATATTTCAATATTAGTAAAGAAAGGTACGCAGCCACATGCGAGTATTTCATAATGCCTCATGCAGTCCCAGCCCTCATCCATATGGTTCCATTGACCCTTTTTACAGGTGTATGCAAACCTACTTATTCTATAGTCTCTATAATATGGATCTTCATGATCATATACATAGGTATCATGGTTCCACCAAGGAACAAGTCTTGCAAAATCTTTTTCTTTTTCTTCTGGGCCAAGCATCTTCTCTTTTGGAATTGAAAATGATATTGGAAAGGCTGTATCCGAATGGGTTTCGTTAAGCTCTCTTTTGAAATAAAGTCCGTACTCAAAGAAGTCTGTGTTTATTTTTGGTCGGTCCCAACCTTCTATCAGTATTATTTCTTCTTTTTTATAGTATTGTCTTAGATTGTTTAAAATTTCATACAAGCCAACGAAGTCAAACCCTTCCCATCCAACAAACGATATAGTCCAGTGTATTGGTAGTATGATATAATCATAGTAATGATTTCTAATCTTGGATTCAATATCTTCTCTATCTATATTTAACTCTTTTAGCAGTCTCCATATTGTAAAACCTTTTCCGTGGAAATTTTTCACAACTTCCTCGTCGGCACTATCATACATGTGCCACATTTCAATATGGTCAACAACATCTTCCCCAAGAATGGATCTCAAGCCGTGGAATAGGCTGTCGTGAAGATAGTCTGCAACATTTGCTGAGTTTTCATCAAACGGGCGCACACCGTGCGTGCTTCCACTATACATATTCTGAAATGTTGTTCCCAGTAAATGAGAAAAAAGAACTTTCATGTAAGCATATCCAGTACTGCTTGAGCAACTGATCTGCTCGAATTTTTATACTTTGGCTCCCATCCAATACTTTTAAGTTTATCGTTAGAAGCTCTTATAATTCTATTGTCACCCTTCCAGTTGGAGCCTTCTCCGAGCCACTTTATATCTCTTTCAACGTCCATGGTATCTATAACGGTTTGAGCCACTTGTTCTATGCTGATAGAATTATCTGGTACAACATTATATATTTGGTCTTCCCTTTTATCTAACGCAACTCTTATAAAAGCTTCCACAGCATCGCTTATATAACAATACGGTTTAGTAGATCCGGGGTGAGAACCCAGAACTTCTAAGGTGTCTGTATTGGAATTTATCTTTCTAATAAAATCTTTTATCACGCCATGGGTAACACCACTACCAATTGTTGCACAAAGTCTCAAAATGCTTCCCCGACATTTTCCCATGCTTATATAAGATCGGAGAAGATTCTCTGACGCTAGTTTTGACACACCGTAGACGGAAACTGGGTGGGTGGCGTGACTTTCTGTGTAAGACCCTTCTTCGTCTAGAGAAAAGAGCCAGTCTCCATAAACTATCACAGATGAGGCTAATATTACTTTGCAATTTTCAGGACAGAAATGAACCACTTTATGGGTTCCTATGACATTATCGTTTATGATCTTGTGCGGATCTTTTTCGTTAAGTTTTGGAACAGCATTTCCCGCCAGATGAAAAATTATATCAGGATTATGCTGTCTGCAAATACCTCTAAACATGTTAAAAGTTGGAGATTCAGAATCAGAAAAAGACAAATCGCAGGTGTAGTGTCTGTGTGAGTAAGGAGAACATCCAGAAAATATAGGAGACTTGCTCATCGTGGTTATGTCTGTAAAGATATCTGGGTGTTCAGACAATCTCTTTACTAGATGTCTTCCAAGAAATCCAGTTGCCCCAGTTACTATAACTCTCATTTCAGATCTCCCAAAACGAATTCTGCAAGCCTATCGCATTTCATCTTTTCCTTTTCCAGATCAAGATTTTCAAAAATTGTCGAGACTCTGTGGAAATAGGTATGGTTATTCAAAACGCAATTGTAACCCTTTTCTATATGCTCTTCTCTTTCTTCTGGGTTTTTTATGTAATGATCTATAAGATCTAGAAAGTCTTGTGGACTCTTGGCGTATAAAACTTCACCATCTTTAAAAACATCTTCTGCCATTGATTGGACATAATCTGATATACAAAAACCCTTACTCATCAAAACCTTAAACGGTCTTTCTATTATATCATATCCAAATTCTTGAGAGTGTGGCTCACTAATATTTGGAGAAATTGTTGCAGATCTAAATACATTTTTTACAGATTCGTTGGGAAGAAAACCAAGATACTGGACAACTGGCCACCCCTGATTTCCGAAAATTTTTACGTTGTACTTTCCAACGGGGTGGCAAAGAGGTATTAGGTATTTATCTATAGACTTAGCCTTGTAATCCCAATAACCACCAATAAATGAAACATCACTTTTCAAAGAGTCTTCAAATTCTGAATCAATATAGTCAAAAACATCCGCCCCGTGAAGCATCGACACAACATTTATTCCCTCGCTGGACCAATTGTTGTGAGTTTGGCTCATCCATTTATCATGATAATGGTTATACACAAAGTCAGGTTTGCCTGTTTTTTCTTTTAGCTCTTTCACTAATGTTTTTTCATCTTCTCTAGCGACAAGAACAGGAAACCTTTTAAAATCAATTTCATTTTGCATATCACCCCAGTCTGAAGCCCTCATGACAACCTTCATGTCTGGTCTTTCGGAGATGCATTTTACAACAGATTTTGTGAGGTTGTAAGTTTGGCCAATAAAAATATCAGGATCGAATTCGTCAAACGCATCGAATGCTGGTTTTCTTTCTATATCCCAAAATACAACTTCATGGCCAAGCTCATTAAAAACTTTAGCCCAGCCCAGCCTTATGTAAAAATGGGCATGCGGCCCGTCGTTAGATATCATTATTTTCATTTTTGCAGATCTCTTATACAGTCTATTTCCATTATTGCGGATTTATCTGCCTCAACAGTGCGTAGCTTTCCACCGTTTTCCATCACGAGATTTAATATTTCAAACGTGTAAAGCTTTCCTCTTTTTCTATTTCTGCAAACACTCTTGCAGATATCAAGTTCTTGACCTGTGAGGTAGGCTATTTGTCCCCATTTTTTATCTAGACCATACGCAAAATGCGTGGCATAATCATTTACTACGGTGAGTCCTATTTTTTCAGTTTTTAAATGGTTGCTAATAACAACACTGGATTCACCAGTAACCACAGATTCAATAATATCTTGATTGAAAATTATGTCACCGTGAAGTATTAAAACGCTCTCTCCAACACAATTATTAAGACCAAGCCTTAAGCTCTCTGCCGTATTACTACTTTCGTAGTTCTGATTCTCAACTATTCTTATATTATTAGGAACTACATCTATTATTTTATCAGCTTCAAATCCAACGATTAGTATAATTTCATTATATTCAAATGAATCCTTTATTATATTGAGCGCTCTTCCCATTACGGTATTTTTCCCACCAACGGGAAGTAGGCACTTGGGTCCATACGATCTCATCCTGTGTCCCGCTCCGGCGGCAGGGATTATTATACTCAGGGTTCGATCTGGGGATTTTCCAGAAGGAGTCCTTTTTATGGGGACCGTAAATCTTGAGCTATTTTTAGGCATTATGCCTTTCCGAAGCTTTCTCCATAACTCTAGACCAATTTCTCTGCCAAACATCTTTGTTGATTATAAAACTAGAATTATCACCCGTCACCCTTACCTTGGTTAAAGATTCCGGTATATGAACAATCATGTAGTTGTCACTGATTCTCATCCATAGATCATAATCTTCGCAGGTTCTCATTGTTTCATCGTAAAAACCCGTTTCTTCTATTGATGCTTCTAGAGCCATTCTGTTAACAACAGATCCGCTGTGAACAATACATTCCTGAAACAGCCTTTGTCTATTGAAAGGTTCTTTAAATTCTCTTATGGTCTTGTTAGTTTCAACATTAATGGTATCGTAGTCGGCATAGACCGCGCCGATTCTTTCTGGGTCTTCCAGTATTTTTTCTACACACTTTGATACTTTTGATGGATACATTTCATCATCAGAATCTAACATTGCATAAATATCAGTTCTGTGCAAAGTGTATTTTATACCCGTATTTCTAGCACCGCTTGGCCCGCTAGCCTCTGGCTTTTTAATTACTACGTGCTTCCCGTCTGTTACCAGTATTATATCACCATCCTCTTTTGTCTCCACCTCTCTGTCTGAAAATATCTTGGTTATTGCTATATCCCAAGATCTATCACTAGACCCATCGTCTATCACGCATAATCGAAAATACGCTTCGTAGTCTTGATTTAAAGCGCTGTCTATAGCAGATCCGATATATTTTTCATCGTTATGTACCGGTATTAAAACCGTTACTACGGGCATGTTGGGTCTTCCAGACATTTTCATTTTATAACATCGCTATATTTTACTAAAAATTCTTTAGATCCTGTGTTTTCAGCAAACTCTTTTATCTTGTCGCTTAGAAGAGCCTTGGCATTTCCTTGAAGGGCTTCGTGTAAATATCTCTGCACTGTATAGCCATTTATATCTTTATCTTTATCGGGTTCTATAAACGGTAGGACTTCTAGATCTTCATATATCATTACATTTAATTGGTTAACAAAGTTTTTAGGAATTTTAAATCCAGCTTTAAACACTGAATAATATGAAGATTTGCAATTTCTAAAAACATAATCAACAGCAAAAAAATCATCAATAACCAGATCAGTCATAGATATAAGCTGGAAGGTGGTATCCTCCCCAAGAATTTTCAGATGTCCTAAAATATCCAATTCTGAAATTCTATTATCAATATACTGAACAACTATAAGTTGTGATATTTTTTTATTTTCTTGGTTTTTGATTCTGTCAATACTGTCTTGGAAATCTTCAAACTTACACTCTTTATCCAATATAAGTATTATATCAACACTTATCTGAACCTCTTCTTTTGCTTGATTGACATGATCTGTTTTAAGATTGGACCACTCTTTAGTTCTGTAAAAATGGCATATCTTTTCAGAGGTATAATATTTAATATCTGATTTATTTCCGTCTTCATCTAAAACTGTGTCAGACTCAATCTCCAATTTGTATCCTTTTTCTTTAAATTTATCAATCATACCCATTTTGCAATCTACTTGAGAATTTCCTATATATTCAGCAAAAAAACATTCCTTGCAAGATGTTGTAACTTTAAGAGCCTCTTGAATCTTCGAAGAACTTATTTCATTTTCCGGTTTCAATTCATTGGGTATAATTATCGACGGTTTGCCTTCAGGGTCTGGCTGCTTATCCTTATTGAAAAAACCATTCATGGTCTTTCTCCTTCTATAACCATCTTAAAATTAGACGATCTCTTTTTTAATATATCTATGCCTAAATTAGACAAAATAGATTCTAAATTTTCTATAGTTGTTTGATTTATTCTAAAATCCCAAGCTTCTTTTTGCTCACCGTGAATAAGAATATTTGCATCTTTCGTGGAAATCCCCTTTTGAAAAAAGTGCTTACACACTTCATACATATCTGTTCCACCAATGACAATTTTACCACTGTGTCTCAGTTTGCTGACCCAGTGTTGAATGGTTTTTTCAAGATCGTCCGACGACAGAAAATCTACCATATCCTCGGCAATAATCTCATTGCATTCCGAGTCATCCGCAACGTGGTCAAGATTTTTAATCTTATCCCATTGTTTATTAACAGATGGGTCTATATTAACGTATCCATTTTTTGGTTTGCCCCCCACAGATATATTAATCTTCATGCGAAAATCCTCGACGTTGCTAGAAAAATGTCATCCCATTTAGACAAAAATGACTCTTCAGAAAATCTTTCCACAATTGTTTTTCTTGCTTCTGATCCAATTTTCTCACAGAGGTTGGGATCGTTGAGGAGATCTACTAGGTATTGTTTAAGTTCATCCTCATCGTTGCTTATAAAGCCATTAATTCCATTTTGTATAATTTCTGGAATCATGCAGGTTGCAGTTGACACAACTGCGCAGCCAGAAGACATCGCTTCTAAGAGGGCTGTTGGTACTGGTGAAATGGTCGAAGTATTGAGAAAAATTTTACTGGAGCGGTATATCTCAGATAGTTCATCCAGTCCCGCTGGTTCAGATAATCCGGGTGTGTCTCCAACAACTTTGACAGGTAATCCTTGGGAGACATTTCTCCATATACCAAAACCACAACACCAGTCTCTATTTATCCAGTCATTAACAACAGAAAGAATCTCGTCGTTTCTTTCGACGTTGTCGTCCGGGGAAAATTTGGAAGAATCTACCCCGTGATGAACAACCATTGTGTTAGACAAGTCTCCCCATTTCCAAGCATCTGTGCTATACTCAGAAATAAATACATTCACATCTCCACGCATACCCCTAAGATCCTCCATCATGTCGGGTGTCCACTCTGGCATTGGGAGAGTGTGTTCCAGACTTATCATGGGTATCTGCAAGGATCGTGCTATAGGGTAGGCAGTTTGAAACTGTCCAAACTTATTCTGAGAGAGTATAATATCAAAATCTATATTTAGGGGTATCTGATTAAACCCAAGACTTCCATCTAGTAAGTGATAGTTATCTGGTACTGGTGAGTAAGTTTCATTCCAAGTTTTTATACCTTCTGCGTGATAAGCGTAGAAATTATGACCAGTTCTTGACAGAAGGGATTCATACCTCTCGTGTGTAGGCATACACAGTATGTTGAGAGGTTCGTCTAGCTTTCTGGTGGCCGCTCTGGTAAATGTTGATACGGGACTATTTGACATCAGATATCTCTTTTTCCATCAGCTTTCCAATATTTTCATAAGAATATTTACAAGCCGACTTAAGACCTTGCTCTTTCATTTTTTTGTAATCTGGATCTTTATCTGTGTGCATTGTGTATATTTTTCTCATGGCTTTTTGCAAACCTCTTATATCAACATTTATCCAGTCTTCATGACCTGTATAAATATCGTGAAATGTTTCAGTCATTCCAAAAACAGGTTCTGGGTGACCTTCGACTAAAATTCCACCACCGTCAGAGAGAAAGTCAGCCATCCCCCCGGTATTTGTGCATATAGGAGTTTTTCCAAATCCCATTGCGTCGAAAGCAGGTATACACCAAGCCTCGCCAAAGCTTGGCATAACAAAGCAATCACAGGTGTTGTGAAGATTTATAATATCTTCATCTGAAAGCCTTTCTGTGACAATTATTTCTTGTTTATAGTCGTCTATAGAGGAATAAAGTTTAAGATTTTCTTTTACGGCATTGCACATACCAACAACATTTTCCGCACATTCGTCGTCAGAAAGTCCGTATTTGCTGGTTTTGATCAGAAGTGAAACAGGTTCATTTGTTGTAAACTCAAGGTGGAAAGCTTTCAGGAGAGATACTAAATTTTTTCTCCGTATAAGCTCTCCTATAAAATAGAAGATAAACTCTCCTTTTGTGGGAAGATTTATCTTTTTGTGACTTCTCTTAAATTTCGAAGTATCCGAAGCGTGAGGGATAATCTTTACTGGTACGCTGACATCACTTTCGGTTGCGCAATCAGACATTTGGCTATTTATAACCCAAGCTTCGTCCATCCTGTTTATTTTTTGTGGCCAACTGGAATATTTCATAGTGCTTGTTTCGCTAGCATAAAGCCCTATATTCTTTTTAAACCTACCGTTATAATCCATCAGGTGTGGAAGAACATGCTGTATACAGACATCACACCCGGATAGAGGCTTTTTCTCTAGCTCAACAATTCTATCTGGGATTTCTACGGTTGAGTCATTCAGCTTGATAGGTCTGCAAACTATATCTACACCTGCTGAATCTGCGGCTAAAATATAATCAATAGCCGCCTGTGCCCAGCCGGTGCCATCTCTATAACAGCCTATAAATAATACTTTCATTTCTTCTATCTATCTAAAGTCAAAAAAAGCTATGCACTGTTCGCCTTCTTCTGTAAACCTCATGCTGCAAGCTTTGTTAAAAAATCTAAGAAGTTGATCAGGGGATAAGCCTTTAATGATATGGCTATCTTCTTCATACTGTTTCTCAAAACCTGTGACATGTAAGTATCCAGCTTTGGAATGAGAAGCTCTTGCGGAAGCTGAGTTGCCACTAAAAGAGTCCCATTCCACAGAGACTGTGACCTCATTGCCAAAAGTTATTTCAAATCCTGTTTTATTTTTAAATACTGGGAACATTATTTGGAATCCATAGTGGTCTGAGAACTTAAGTTTGATCAAGCCTTATTTGTTCCCAGTAATTTCTTCTGTTGCACAAACTGGCCATAGATTTATAAGCTATTTCTTCGTTAAATGGTTGGTATGACGGCTTTAATGAATGTGCTGAGTCTTCATTCAAATACATACCAGCAGTTCCCTCTAAATACATTCCATAATTTAGATCTCTTATGAGTCTGGATTCAAAATATGTATCTAGCTTTTCTGGTTCACAAAGAACATTTATAATAAGCCATTTTGCATAATCTTTTGCCCCAAGGCCATTGGGAACATTCGGTGATGGGCTAGATATTCTAGGTGGAGATTTCCAAGTTTCTGATTCATTTTTTAATTCTACAGAATCAAAGTAATCCTCCCAAACCTTTGCAGTTTTGTCCCAATTGTAATGCTTCTTGAACTTTTGTTGGGTTTTTCTCCCTTTCTTCATTCTTTCGGATTCAGAAAGTTTGAAGAATTTTTCAATTTCACTTGCTGCAAAATCATTATCTGGGATTGCTCTGTCACACCCAGTTTCCATTTCTTGATATAAAGTTTTTACTTTTAGCGGTACTCCACCAATCTTTCTTATAACGCTGCTCATAGCTGAATAATCCACGCTCATTACTGGAACCGCACACGATGCAGCTTCAACTTGTGGCAATCCAAACCCCTCGCTGTTTGCATACTGTATATAAAGATCAAAGATATTCATTATTTTGGAAAGAGATTCGGCATCTACACCTCTCTGAACACTGGCTAAACCGGCGGCATGTGTTTTGCAGTTTGGGCAAAGTGTTATAGCGTCCTTGAAAAATGTTGGAAAGAAATGGCCACATTTTGAGCATACATACGTAAACAATACCTTGCTAGAAAGCCCGTACTTATTTATAAGTTTTGGAATGTCCCAGCCTACATCCGGGTAGCTAGTGTGGCAATATAGATACGTATCATTGCTTCCAGAAGAGTTGAGATATTTTCTAAAAGTTTCAAACAGATCTGGATAGAGCTTCCTTCGTTGATTTCGCATAACTGTTCCGACTATCTTTGTAGACGGATCAATTCCCATCTCAGATTTATGCGCTCTTTTATCTGCTATTGGTTTATATGCACTATCCGCTGAAGGAGGAGCTATTCCCATGCAGTTTATATTTTTACCGCCTTCAGATTTTAGTACATCCATTCCCCATTGAGAATAGTTAAAAACAGCATCTGCATTAGAGTAGGTGGCTAGCCATTGTTCGTTTTGTGGACACGAATCTACAGTAGGCATTACAGCCCAATGGAATAGATGTCTAAACGGAGACCTTTCTTGATAATCAAACATCCAAAAGTCGCGAATATCAAAAACGATATCGGGCTTAAAGTTCAAAAGAACTTCTTCAAATCTCCACTCCCCAAACTGATTTGTGGCAACTGAATTATATTCCTTGAGTTGTCTTTCATCATTTTCATCTGGGGCATTTCCATAAAATTCCCAAGGTATATCAGAAGCTCTTTCGTCACCAACTGTTCCGTAGCTAGCAAATTCTGCTAGGTCAAACTTTCCAGACTGATGAAGCCTCTTTAGAACCTCTCTACCATATGTTGCATACCCCGTCATTAGAAACGTGGCTTCGCCGCAAAATAAAATTCTTTTGTTTCTCATTTCTCCTCATGTAATGATAAAAAGGAGGAATAAAATATAAGGCTTGGGGGGTGATCTCCCCCCAAGCCTCCTGTAAGCACTTTAAATATCAGAACGGTGCTTCGGCTGTCTCTTCCGTTCTCTCGCTAGATTCGTTGTTATTTTCAGAATTGCTAGATGGTCTTTTGCCAAATAGTTTGAAATTATTTACACGAAATCTTACTTGAGACTTCTTGTTACCCTCTTTGTCTTCCCAACGGTTCTGTCTCGCTGTTGTAGAAACAGCTATTTCATCACCCTTAAAACAATACTTGCTAATTGTTGTTGCCCCAGAGTCCCAAGCCTCAAAATCAAAATAATCGGTTTTTCTTGTCTTGGTTCCATCCTTTTGTCTTCTGTACTCATTAATAGCAAGAGTAAATCTTACTACATTTGTATCATTGACTTCTATAAGCTCTGGGTCGCTAACTAGTCTTCCTATAAACGTGCAGTTATTCATTATATTTTTCCTAAAAAACTTCGGTCTGTAGCATCTTATATCCCAATTGCACTCCGTAATGCTCTGCAAGATCCTCCTGATTATAAGAGTCTGGGTGCGAAATGTAAAACAACTCAGCCAATTTGCCCTCTTTTATTATATCATCTGGGGACAATGGTCCACCCATTATGTCTACAAAGGATGAATCTTTTGGTAATTCATCCCCCGTTTCGCTGTAATAAAAAATTAATTTTGGGGAAATTTTTAAACTGTCAACCTTTCTTAGTATGTCTCTGAAGATTATTATCCTCATGGCATAAACTGGACACTCTGTGATGCTCTCATCTGAACTCATGGAGGATCGGTATAAAAAACCGTCCTCCTCCATGACATAAGAAAAAATTTCAGATTCTATAAACGGCGTGGTAACTAAGTTGGCGGGAAATTCTGCAATACAGCCGTCGACACCTTTCGACTTGGTGATTCTTATAAAATAATCGTTCTCTTTAAAAAATTCTTCCACGTACATATATATCTAACCAGATAACGCCTGTTTTCACATTAAATTTGAGAGACGCTTTTTATTACGATGCCTTCTCGATTTCCGGTTTTTTCTCCAGATATGAGAACAGTATTTCCTTCCACTAGAAGGTCTTTATACTTTAACCACTCGTCAGAGAAAATAACAACAGAATCAAGCTCACAGGTGCTGTCTTCCACTGTTAGAAATCCCATTTTCATACCCTTGGATTTCCCTCTGGTTATAGTGTATTCTTCACATCTACTTATTGACACGGCAATTATAACCTTTCCCTCTCTCCCGTCAAATATTTCTTTGCATGTGCAGTTCGCCCGGCTGGTATCACAAGAATCAACTTTTGAATATGTAATAGAAACTCCCAAGTAATCCTCTTCCGTTTTTGATATCCAGTCTGGAGTATCTTCTAGGGGATAGGGTGGGTTATCAAGCTGTTTTAAAAGGTCTCCAACAATCTCTCTTCTGGAAACATTGAATGTTCCCCCGCCTTCTTTTGACAGGGGTTGAAGATCACGCATTGAATCTCTGAGGGAGTTCCATTTTTCAATACCTGACAAAATCCATTCCTGCTCTTTTTTTGTCAGTTTTTTCCAAGTGTCAAATTCGTACAACATTCTATTTCTGCTAACACCGCCGTGATCCAAACTTCCGGTAGAAATTAGAGAAGTTGTTAAAGTGGAAGTTATTTTATGAGAAACCGATACTAAAAATTCATACCAGCTAAAATCACTGATATTCTTATTCAGGGCTTCTTCCTGATCTTTTACGTTGGAAACCAATTTGTCTACTTGGCTCTGACCTATAGACTTTATGTCTTTTAGTCCGAAATGTATCTTTTTATTATTTATTGAAAATTTGTCATTAATTATTTTAAGAGACGGAGGGTAAACAAATATATTAGACAACTTGGCGTCTAAGACAAGCTCTTTGATTTCTTGTTGAGAATCTTGCTTGCCGTCTGCGTGATATAGGTAGCTACAGTAAAAATCAAGAGGAAAATGACACTTGCAATAAGCAGACCAGTAACCACAAATAGCATAAGAAACTGCGTGACTCTTATTAAAAGCATATCTATTGGATTTTTCGATCCAGCTAAATATCTCTTCCGCAATTTCTTTAGATACAACACCTTTGCTAGCCGCTCCTAAAAGAAAGGAATCTTTGACTTTTGACATCAGATCGGCTTTTTTCTTGCCAATGGCTTTTCTGAGATTGTCAGCCTCTTTTAAGTCAAACCCAGCTATCTTTTGGGCTATTTGCATGCTCTGTTCTTGGTATACAAGAACCCCTTGAGTGGACCTGAGAATTGGCTCAAGAGACTCGTGCATATATGTAACATCTTCAACTCCATTTTTTCGATCAGCATAGTGCTGTGTCATGGATTTTCCGTCTACAATTGCTTTCAAGCAACCCGGACGAAGAAGTGCAGAAAGAGCGGCTAATTGCTCAATAGTCCTTGGTCGAATTCTTTTTGACCAAGATTTTCCCAAATTGCTTTCAAGCTGAAAGACCCCCTTGGTCCTCCCCTCGCATATTAAATTCCAAGTTTCTTCACAGTCATAATTGATATGATCTATGTCAAGAGATATAGACGGTAACCCGTTGTCTTCTCGTGTTTCTGTTCCAAGTTTTGTAAATTGACACCCACAGTTAAACGAACAATTTTCCATCTGCAAAAGCTTTCTCAAATTTCGTCTTGGGAGCCATTGAACGATAAAACTTCATAAATCTTATAAGAATATTTGCAGTATCTTTTACATCCTTGAGTGCGTCATGGGCATTTTCTGTGCTTAATCCCATCCAGTCTCTCATAGAATCCATACTGATAGATTTGATATCTGGATTATTTTCTGTCCATAGCCAAATAATATCCATAACATCAATTTTATTGATTTTGCTAAACAGACCTTGCTCGTTAGTTTTTTTATTAGTTGGTCCATACTGTTGGCACATTCGCTCAACTATATGCATATCAAAACCGTTTATATTATAACCAACAGGAATCGGGGCAAAGAATTGCGTTTTCTTAAAATTATATTTATTAACAAAGTTTGAAAACTTTTGCCACACTTGTTTGGGAGCGGGGGCTTTAGCCAACTCTTTTCTTGTTTTATTGGTTATTTCAAGAGCTTCGTCTTCAAGTGGGTCTAAACCCATCTCTATGGCTTTGTCGTCATCTAGTATTGGTCTTATTTCACTGTTAAAGGTGCCTCCCGGCTGCAATTTTAATTTCCTGCCGTGGATAGCGACCGCAGCTATTTGAGTGGGTTGGGTCTTGTGAGGGTTTCTAGATCCGGTTTCAAAATCAAGAACAATCAAGTCTCTATAATTCATCTAATACGCTCCTAGCAAAAGCAAAGTGTTCTTTGGTTTCTTCTAGCTTATCTCTCCCGTGCTGCAAAAGGTAGCTTGGGTGATAGCACGGAACTATTGTTGATCCTATGTAATCAACATGTTTAGCAATTCCAACTATACTTTTCATAGACGTGGACGGTTTTAGTTTTAGCAGAGTTTTTGATGCTACTGCTCCTAGGGTTATTATAACCTTGGGTTGGAGTTTTTTCAACTCGCTCCAGATCCAAATTTTACAGGACTGGATTTCGTCGGAGGTTGGAGGTCTATTTGATTTTCCATTATTTTTAGTTGGTCTACATTTCACCATATTGCTTATATATACATTATTTTCTCTGCTTAGGTTGCAATCTTTAAGTATTTTATTCAAAAGCTCACCGGCTCTTCCGACAAAAGGCTCTCCCATTATTGACTCGTTTTCACCGAGAGCCTCTCCAACAATTACTATTTTAGCATCGTGGGGTCCAACTCCGGGTACAGGATGGCAACCATCAGGCATATCCTTGTGGAGGGGGCATCGTTTGCAATTTCTTATTTTTTGCTGAATTTCCAGCATATAGTTGTTTATCCAATTGTAAAAACTTATCTACAGCATTGTCCATATTATTATATATGGCACTAAAGACTGAAGATAGTCTATAATCTTCACAATGAACCTGATAAGTATCAAGTCTTTGTCTTATTACTGTATTATAGTAATTTCCTACCCTGCAAATGCTTAGAGAGTTTTTCTCTATAGCGCCTCCACACTCAAGTATTTCCACACATGACTCTTTCTTCATTATCGAAAGCTCCTAATTTACATAGCTGGTCACGCACTCCCATTATCTTGTCTAATAAAGAGACACCGAGAATATCAAATTTTACATGACCCATAGATTCTAAATCCTCCATTTCAAGTCCAGCAATTTTTTCTTTGCTGTTTTTTTGCCTCACCATTGGGCAAACAGTGTTCAAGTCGTGAGACGAAATAACCACGCCCGCTGCGTGTTTTCCTTGTGATTTGAAAGTTCCTTCAATTCTCATTGCTTGTTCAAAAAGCTTGGAGTATTCTCCATCAAGAATACCATCTTCGGTTAGGTAGCACCAGTCCTTGAGGCTGTCTGGTTGATTTACCAACGTCCACATTATTACAGAAGAACTATCCATCTCTTGAAGCTGGTCAGAAACTTCTGCTTCATGGGGGAGATTCTTAGTTATCCTGTTCATCTCGTCGTAAGAACATGCATCGTTGGCTCTGAGAACTTCTTTTATTGCGCTTCTCCCCTGTAGCCGACCAAACGTTATCATCTGGCCAACCTTTTTCTGACCATATTTATTTCTAATATATTCTATTGCATCGTCTCTCTTGTCTGCTGGAATATCTATATCAATATCTGGAAGAGAAACGTGTTCTTCTGTATTTCTGCCCGCGTTATAAAATCTTTCAAAAATCAATCCGTATTCAATAGGATCTACACGAGTTATCCCAATGAGGTAAGAAATTAGACAACCGGCAGCAGATCCTCTCCCCGGACCCGGAATCCAGTTCTCCTGTCTTGCGTAACGAACAATATCTCTAACGATAAGAAAGTATCCAGCAAGGTTTGCTTCCTTTATTACGAATAGCTCTTCTTTAATTCTTTCTAGGTATATATTTAAATTTTCTTCGTCGTCTATTTTCCCATTATTTTTTAATAACTTTTTCCACCCCTCTCTACATAGAGATGTTAAGAGGTCGTGTTCAGAAGAATATCCTTCATGGTTAAATTTTGGAAGCATTGGTTTGTCTAATATGTCATATTCTTCGCAAGTCTCGGATATAGCCAAGCTATTTCTAAGCTCTTCTTCTGTGTGTAGATCCACCATTTCGTCTTCAGACGGTATGTGGTAATTATTAGAACGAAAGAACGAAGAAAGCCCAACTTCTTGACCTTCAGATAGCTTCTTTTTTACATTCTTTAGGGTTGTTTTTAGTGCCGCACACAGCAGGAGCCTCTGATCTACCGCATCCTCCTTGGTTGGGTAGTGCGAGTCTGCGGTGGCCACAGCGGGTATCCTCGTCTCTCTAGAGACCTCTCTGAGGCAATCTCCGATAACCCTTGCTGCCGGGGAATTCTCTTGGTCGATCAGTTGAATCTCTATGTAAAAATTTCCATCGCCAAAGATTTCCTGATACTTATTGGACAAAATTTTCGCTTCTTCAAGATAGTTGTCTTTAAGATGCTGCTTAACCTCATTTTCAGACTGGGAATTATAAGCCTTTTTCCAGTCGTGAAATAGTATATTAGCAAGATCACTTCCCATGTGTCCGCTAAAAGCTATGAGATTTCCATCACAGTATTCTGATAAAATATCTAGATCCAGCCTTGGCTTGAAGTAAAAAAGTTCTTCATCATTACTTCTGGATGTAGCCTCGATTAGTCTCTCCCATCCCACTTTATTCTTTGCGAGAACCACAAGATGGCTAAGCGTTCTGTTTTCTTTATCCTTTATGGTTGCAGACTTTTCAGATAAATAAAACTCACACCCCAGTATAGGCTTTATGTCATTTTCTCTCATTGACTTTACAAAAGATACAGCACCGGACACAGTTCCGTGGTCTGTTATTGCGCAAGATTTGTATCCCAAATCCTTACATCTTTTAGCAACCTGTTTAGGTTTTGATAGACCGTCCAGTAAAGAGTAGTGAGTGTGCAAATGTAGAGGAACCCACTTAGACATTATTATTTTCCCTTAGCGGTGCTGTTCCACATGAAGCAATTAACAGATATCCATAGAAAAATCTCTGTTAAAAATGATGGCTCAAATCCTTCAAAAAAAGAAGAAATAAGAGCGGCCCACATGAAAAGTAAAGCCACAATTTTGTAATCAAATCTAAACCCCAAATCAAGTCTTGACATTACAATCCCATGACCTTTAATTTTCTAATTTTTGACATGGATGTCTTTGGCATGATGTTTAGAGCGTTAGCCTTAAGGGTGTGAGCACCTTTGAATATTCCAGAAGACTCTGGATATTTAGAAAACATTTCATAAGAAGCCCAACCAACTAAATAAACACACATATCATCTAGGTCGGCTAGGGCAAGTACATATATGCAGTCTTCGTGTAGCTCCTTGGGTCTTACCGGCAGAGTATATGTTGGAAGAGGCTTGTTCTTTCTTCTGATTTTGCTACCCTTGACATCTATTGGGTAGGGATACAAATCAATTCCTCCGTCACCTTCGTATGGATTTTTGTTTCTTATTTTTCTTTCTTTGTCGTATGCCCTTCCATTGTCCTTGTTTAGCCACTCTGAAGCAGCGCAAGTTGTGACCTGACCAACTAGTTGGTCTTCACTAAGCATTACGGATCGCTTGTCTCTAGACTGATGAATCTGAGAGTTTCCTCCAAGCGTGCATTTTTCTGCATGTATTTTACAGAGTCTAATCAGATGCTCATTTAAATTTATTTGTATTATATTATCCCGGCGATTCGTAGTAGCCCAGACTGAAGCCGTCTTTAGTGCATTCGGAAGTCGCGACATCTATACCTTCCTTCTTTATTTTATCGTGTACATATCTACACATATTAGTATCAGTACCATTCCAATTTGTTTTATAAAAATGGCAAAGATTTTTACATTTCCAATGAGACTGGTCGTTTGAAAGCATGCAAGGTCTTGTATTATTCTTTATCTGATTAAACCTTTTTCTCAGCATTGCTAAAAATTTTTCTTCATCATTTTTATCAAAGCAAAGCGAGAATGGCCCACCATCTTTAATATAAAATATAGTCATTATAGACTGGTCGTATTCTGGAAACATTTTAGATATAGCATAGTAGTATAGTAATAATTGCGGATCGTTTGACAGCTTATCGTAATCTTTTTCTTCCCCGGTTGCCCAATCTACCCTTCTTCCGGTTTTCCAATCTATAACTTCTATTACACCATCTCCAGACTCGGTTATTAAGTCTATGGTTCCCTTTAACCTGAGTTTTCCAGATAACGGTGTTTCTCCGGTGTCGTAGTTATATTTAGCCCAAGGGTCTTCTATTTCTATATCAAACTGTGGCTCTGTTTCTATAATCTTCCTATTTCTTGGGTCGAACTGGCCGTCGTTATATTCAAGCCCCATCCACACCCATTTTCTACAATTATTTTTGTCACCTTTGGTGTAATGATGAATGCAATCAGATGTGTAGTGGTCGTAGCTCTTGTCCAGCATTTTGTCTACGAACTTATCTGTAAACAGGGATGACTCCGTAAACCTAACCCTTCCCAAAGAATCATCTGTAAAGCTAAGCTTATTTTCTTGAAGAGCCTTCTTTGCTCTAGATAGGCATTCCATGACCTTGTGGACAATGGTTCCCATCTGAGCCTTCTTTCCAGACGGGCTTCTGTGGCCAAGAACATACGTCATGTAGTATTGTTGTTGGCAAAAATCATAATTATTATAAGAAGAGCTTCTTATATAAGTTACTTCCATCTTTTTTACCGTTTAACCGCTACAGTGGAAGAGGTAGAAGAAGTTACCCAGCCCCACTGAAGAAGAACCTTTAAAAGTTTGGAATGACATTCTTCCATAGTCAAATTTTCATTATCAATGACGTAATCAAATTCTTTTAGATGTATTTTGTCTAGGGAGGTTTCACTCTCGTGAGAATCCGTATGTGGATTCCTAGTTAGCCTAATGACTCTTCCGCCAGCTTTTTTTATGGCGTCAATCTCGTCTGGAAACCTACAGTCTGATATAACGGCTATCTCTGTTTCTGTTTTATTTATACTTTCAATACATGAGCTAGACCAGACATCGGACTTTATTTTTCTGCAAATATTTGTTCCAAAGTGTTGCATGAACTCTCTAGAAGTAACTTTGCCCTTGGTTCTCCTTCCAGAGATGGGCATATTTTTCCATAAAATATCAGTATCCGTGTTCTTTTGATCCTCAGTTCCATAGCATTGCTCGTGAGTAAGTCCAAATAGCTTTTTGCAAATAACTTTCAGAGGATCTGCAAAATTAAACTCTTTTATATATGGCCAAACCATTTCGGATGCGTATACGCCAAAGTCGTAATCATCTCTATGGATGTCAAATACACCCATGGCTTCTGTTGAGTTTCCCTTTTCGTCAGTAAATACGGCGTTAACAAGAAGTTCGCCATTGTCAGTTAAGTCAAAGACCTCTATGACATCATTAATTTTCATTTGGTAGCCGTGTAAAAAATTAACACAGCTACTTTTTCCACTCTGTTTGTGTCCGCAAAAAGCAAGAATTCTACCCGCCATTAAATCATACCTTTTAACTGAGGAATTAGTATTTCTCTTATGCTATCTATAGACATATCGCCAACATCTTTGGTGGGTATATCTGGAAAATGTAGTTTAAACATTCTTTCGCACTTATTTTTTATTGACTGCTTGGCCTTCTCTCCAGCTTCGTCAGAATCGCTCAAAACAACAATGTTCAATGCTCCAGAGGATTCAAGTATAAAAAGTTGAGAGTCGCTAAGAGAGCATCCAAACATCCCAACAGAGTTTTTGATTCCAGATTCATAAAGCCTCCAGACATCACCCTGTCCTTCAACGAGTATTATTGTCTTTAGATCTCTAATATATGATTTAGCAATCCAGTACCCATACAAATAGGAACCTGAATGAAAACTTTTTGAATTAATCCATTTAGAATGGGTTTCATTATTAGTAGTCTTTCTGCCAACACATCCAACCATATATGAATACGTGTCGTCGTAAACTGGTACTACAACCCTATTCCTCATCTGTTTTCTTTTGTCTTTGCATAGACCCACATCAAATCTGTCTAGCGTTTCTTCCTTATATCCTCTATCGATGTAGTATTTTGCGGGTATGTCTAGCAATGACCTTACTTGTTTCCTGCTAATACCGCTTTTGGGGATATGTCTAGTTGGTTTTCTTTCCGAATTTCTTCTATCAACAGACTTTTTAAATTTTTCTTTATGTTTAAATATAGAGCTATCATCAAGCTTCAAAAATTCGTAGGAAAAATCTACCGCGTCTTGAAACGTGGTTCTTTCATCTCTGTGAAATACCAGAAGACCTCTGACCAGACCAAGGGGGGTTGGGTAGTATTTTCTCTCGCAACCTCTAGTCCAGCATCTCCAGTTGCCATAGAACGGGCCGTCATCTATATCTATAGTAAACGCTTGGGGGTTATCTCCCCCATGAATTGGGCAAGATGTGACAATTCTTTCGTCGTGTATTATATACTCCACCCCAAAGAGATCTAAAAGATCGGTAACCCTGTCTGCAATCATCTCAGAGAGGATGGACAGCTTTTCTTTTTCTTTATTTAAAATGAGATCTCTCCGGTGGAGCTATCCTCTTCAACGCTAGCAAAGCCTTGATTTCTTGTTCTGGAAGATACTTTAAGCTCATTTCTAGTTTCGTTTTCAATTATTCTAGCCGTATCTCCAATCATGGCTATATTAATATAATCACCATCTTCTAATCCGGGGCCATGTCTGGAAACTATAGGTACAAGTTTTTTATTATTATTTTGGTCGTCTTCCTCTATTTCTTCTATGCTCTTATTCTTAAAAATGCTAAAGCTGGTACATAGCCATATTAACCTGTCAGATCCGCTCACCGTGTCGGTGGATTCTTTAGTTATACCGTCTCTGTTTAGCTGGACAAAGCTTAAGCATGGACAGTCGTATTGAACACAAAAATTGTGAAGTGCTGTTATCTGAAATCCAAGAACTTGAAACTCCTGCATATTATTAGTAATTTTATCAGGAGTCATGAGTTTTAAATAATCATAAACAATCAGACAATCGTTAACTCTTCCTGTGGAATCGTATCCAACATTTTGTATGATCCACCTTCTCATTATTGATAAGGTTTCTTCAAAAGCTTTTCCAGCTATACTTATGTAGCTAATGGGTATGTCTTTTATTAGATCCGCTGCCTTTTTAACCTTTTCTTTGTCGGAAGGTTTTTCTGAAAATTTTCCAGAAGATATATCATTTATGCTTACACCGCTAAAGTTAGCAAGCATTCTGTTTAAATTATCTTCTTTGGACATCTCGGTATCTAGCATTAGTACCGGTATGTTTAAGCTATGAGAGGCGTGTATTGCCACATTTTCTGCAAAAACACTCTTACCAACTTTTGGGCGAGCGGCTATAAGGTCGACACATTTTCTTCTAAAACCACCGCCTATGGCAGCATCATATCTTGGAAAGCCGCTGCTAACACCTATCATTTCGGACGGGTTGTCTTCTAGGTGTCGGATGTAGTCTTCTACCGATTCGCCTATATTTTTGGGTTTCTCAACGTCGGTCCCAAGATCATTGGTGAGATTGAATATCGGAGCTTCGACTATTCCTATTATTTCATCAACTGTTTCTTCCCCGGTGACCGTGTATATGTTTCTCTGTATGTCTTTTATTTTTGATCTTAGGGTTCTTGCTATCTCAAGTTTTTTAACCTTGATAGCATTGGCTCTTATGTTTCCCGTTTCGGTTTCAGATTTACAAATGGACTTCAGATTGTCCATTGCAAAATCATTTTCTAGAAAGTTATGGAAACCTAGTTCGCTTGCTGTGGATATTATTGACGGGAGGTCTACTGTGGAGGTGTCTTTAAGAATATGGGATAGGCATTTGTATATAATCTGGTGGTCTTCTGATGCGAAACTATCTACCCTGAGAATGTCCCCCACGTCAGTAAACGCAGTTAATCCATGTTGAAATATTCCAGATAAAACAGCTTCTTCTGCCGCCTCGTTGCTAATTTGTTCAGACATTCTACTTCCTACAGCAGTCAGAACACCTGTAAAAATCTCTAACCAGATCTTGGTGAACGGACTCGGTTTCTCCACATAAGTGGCACTTGATATCTATTAGTTTCTTTGCTGATCTGTTTCTTGGAGACCTTGGGGCGTCTGGAGTTTCTACATTAATATGTTCAGTGCCGTCATCATTGAACTTGTTTGATCTAGCTTCCTCTGTGCTTATAGGTTCTGATCTTGCTATTCTTGATCGTCCAGAAGTTGAGTTTTTACCTTTAATAGGGGCTATGAAATCTTCATTTTCTGAAACCTCTTCGTCTTCTTCCGCTACTGAATGATCTTCTTTGTCATCTTCTTGGTCGGAATTAAAAGACAAGGATTCCCCAGTAAGCAATTTATAACCATCAGCTACAGTTTTCATATTGTTGTTCATTATTCCATGTTTAATTTTTTCAAGCGGACTCATCTATTTTGCCTCTTGCTTCTTTGTAGTTCTACAAGAATATCACCCATTCTTCTTATATCTTTTATTTTGTCTTGAAGTCTATTAACCCTTGCCTGTGCGTGTAGTTTTATGGTGTGTAGCCTTGAGGCGAAATCATTTCCTCTTAAGGCTTGGTGATATTTCTCCTCCCACTTTGTATATCTATCACCGTACTGCTTCATTTCTGAAGCAAGTATTCTCCAAAGAGCATCGTTTGACCAATTTAGCTTTTCAAGATTTCTATTATATTCTGTTTGAACATAGCTAGCATACGCAAAAACAGCGTAAGCTTTTTCACCGCATTCCTCAGAATTCAGTGACCTTAATTCAAAAGGTGTTAGATTTAATATTGTTTCAACGTCCTTGTTGTATTTTACTAAATCTAATCCAGAGTTATTTATATAACTATCTGTTGCGTCTATAAACCGCTTAAATTGATCATCAGCGGTTGAGAATTGATTGCTTCCAGTCATCGTCACTATCTGAATATTTTAATGATACTATGTCTATTTTATTTAGATTGCACCATTCGATCTTTTGCCTGTCCCTAGCCCTAGATCGATAGTACCCCTTTTTGTCCTTATGGTAGAATTTTACATACTCATAATGCTGTCTACCGTGAACTTCTATAATAAGATCCTGTCTTGGAATAAAGAAGTCTGCATAAAGAATGGATCGTTTTTTAGTCTTGTTGCTTCCCGGCAAGGCAACCTCTTCAAGAATCCTTTCCCTAGGGAATATTTCTCGTATTATCTTTCTGGCTCTTTTGTGAAGATTTGATTTCGATTTTTCGCCACGTTTTGACTTGCTGTACAGTGGGAGATTTCTCTCTCTTCCATCAAAACCTACAACTTTCACAGCATGGCCTTAAGTTCTTCTTCTAGAAGAGATAAAACAGGTGAGTTTTCTTCTATGAACGAGTACAATTTTTCTTGACCCTGAAATTTTTGACTTTCCTCCATGCCGTCTGGTAGCAGGTCTTTTCTGCCGAGAAGAAAGTCGCATGAATACCAAGCACCGGCTTTTCCAATTAATCCAAGTTCGCAACCCATGTGGATTAATTCTTTAGTTTTATCAACACCTTTTCCATATCTTATCCAGCTTTCCGCTTCTTTTCCCGGTGGGCCAACTGAAGAACAAAAAACCTTCCATACAACCATTTGCCCAACAGGCTCGTCATCTGCTTCCCAAGACTTAAAATATTTGACTTCCATTCTTGTGTCTGCTTGATATTGAATTTTTACACCGCCGTCTGGAAGCTTTGTTTTATACCCCATTCCGCTGGTGTTGCTTATAAAATGGGTTATAAGTATAATGATCGCCCTTTGCTTCCTGACAACCCCGGACATTCTTCTGGTAAACGCTGCGAGAATTTTTGGAAGACCGGCTCTAAATTGCCCGCTAAGAGAGTCTGTAAGTTCTCTTTCCGGTGTCAGGGTTGATGTGGAGTCTACTATAAGAACGCATTTAGGGAATTGTTTGATATACGCCTCTGCAATATCTAAATATTCCTCTGCGCTCATAGGCTCTTCGTTTGACTCGATAATCTTTATATCTTCAATTTTTAAACCATCAATTCCAGAAAGGTTCATGGACTTCAATCTACCCTCGGCATTCAGGTAGATGACAGGTCTTTCTCCATACTCTTCTTTTTGGCAATTAGAGGCAAACTGTAGTGCGGTGGTGGTCTTTCCACTTTTTGGGTCTCCCGTAAGCAAGACCCAGCTACCCTCCTGTATACCACCCCCTAGGGCTAAATCTATAGCTGGGCTAACAGGTATTATCTGAAGATTTTTAGTTTCTTCAAATACATCCGTTCCACTTCTCACCACCTCCCCATACTTCTTTATAATTCCTTTTGTCGTCGCATCGTCAAACAGAGATTGTGTCTTTTTTTTACCCATCTAGATCTCTTAATCCAGAATTATTAAAGTTAAATGGTTTGCGAGGTTGAGACATCTTGTCTTTGTGTTCTATTGTTTTTATATCTCTTTTATCAAACTTGTCTATTTTTTCCTGCTCAATTTTTATTAAATCGTCTAAACCGTTAAATCTAAGAGAGTATATGCGCTCGCCTTTTTTTGAAAGGAGGGCTGCTATTATAGCTTCTTCGTTATAAATTTTTAATAATCCGTGAGCAGCTATTATCTGGTGTCTATAAATAGACTTCCATTTTCCCCTGTTCCAAAATTTAAACGGAAGTTCTTCTTTGTCTTTATCTGCCATTCTGCGACAGATTAATTCGGTTATATATTGCGCTGGACCGCAGCTATTTCCAGTTGATCTAGACTTGTATTTTCCCGGCATCCGAGAGATCCTGATTGAAAATGAGGCATTCGGTGTAATCATGAGGGTTCCGATTGTCCGAATGGTCAACCTTCAATTCTGGAAGACGCCAAGTTCTGGTGTGTAGATTTCCGTCTTTTAGGGTTCCGGTGATAAAAGACTGTGTGGTTTCTTCACTGAACATAAAGGCACTGGCTCCCTTGCAGAAGAAATACGCCTCGGCATCAGTGTCTGTGACATCTTCTATATTGGACCTATTCTTTATTTTCATGCCAACTATACTAACACTGTTTTTTTCGCAATAACTCTTGAGTCTCAACCAAGCGCTGCTTGGTTCAATTTCATCACGACCGTCATCCTGATATATAGTTTCCCCGTTAGAAAGTTCTGCTATCCATATGGGGTTTTGATCAGCGTATTGGTTTATAAACGAATCAAATTCCTTTGTAAGCACGTTACTTCTCGCTTTCCTGTTTTATCCTGTGGATGGCACTTGAAAATTTAGAACTCTTTTTTCTTGTTTGGTCAGAAAGCTCAGAAGCTGCTGGTGTCATCGTTGTGACGCCTCGGCCCTCTTTTCTAGCCATGAGATTTCCAACTGTTTCTTTGGATTCCTCTTTTTTGGTTCCAGTCACATGGGGTTTTCTATTGTGCTGAATGGCTGTGAGGTGTTTTTCAACGGCGGGGACAGACCTGTCTAAGTCTTTTGAAAGCTCATCCACGCTCTTGTCCGTGTTGTTTTCTATGTAAAAGATCTCCACCTTACTCAGTGGGCCTCTTTTACCTTTGGTGGCTTTGGGCATTTTAATTTCTCTCGACTTTTCTCAGGTAAGATTTATTTCTTGTTTTTAGATACTCAATATAAAAGTTAAATATTTTTTCAGGAACCCTTTTGTAGGAAGGGTTAAGGCTTCTTGCTCTATCCTGATAGATACCCCAAGGATCAAAAACTCTTCCACGAGCATATTTTATATAGTAAGTGTCTATCCCGTTTTCCCTATCAATTTTTTTAGCAAAAGATGAAGTGCTGTCTACAGTTTTGGTTTTACCCCCTGCTGTATAATAAACTTCTTCTCTTGACTGGGGGTTTTCAAAATTATTCATCTTTTTGAGCCTCTAGGCACGCATGAACTGTTGTTATACCATCTTTTTCTAAAATTTGTGTTATCCTGCTATTTTCAGTGCATCCTATATATATTTTTCCAGAGACCTCTTTTATAAAGCTAGCATTATCGCAATCATCACAAAACAATTTTATCTTTGTGATAAAGTCAGATTCTTTAACCTTCCATACGTCAATCAGTTCGTTGCCACAAAAATCACACTCAAATTCTACATGCCCATTGTCCGAATAACCCTTGGGTTCACGCGGCTCGGGTTCGTTAAACATTATTTCTTGCCTTTCATTATGTAATTAGCCTTCTGCTTTTGTGTCATGTTAGAGATGTCTTTATTAGTCGCATCTCTTTTTGAATTATACCAAGGTTCTCCACCTGTGTTTTCTGGAAGGCTCATTCCTTGCGGCAACTTTGACTTAAGAGCTTCCTTTCTGCTCTTTTTTCCGCTCTCCTTGTGAAGAGTTCTCTTCTCTTGCAGGAGAGTCTTTCCCATTTTCTTGTTGTTTTGATCTGCCAGTTGCCCAACAGTAGCCGGGTCTCCTTTTACAAAAACCATGGGAGGGAAAAGAACCCTCTTCAGCTTCATTTTTTTGCATTCTTTGCACTTCTTTTTCGGACGGTCTTTTATTCTTTGAACGATTTCAAAAGAAAAATCGCAATTCGAGCACTTATACGTATAAGATGGCATTGTCTTCCCCATCTACAGGGTTCAAAAGACGGGGGCAATCACTAATGGTTCCTATTTGGTCTATTCTGGATATTAGAAGTTTTAAATTGTCAACAAGCAAAAATGGGCCAGTTGCGTCGTTTCCTATTTTTTTAACCTCGCCCTTTATTTTTCTTACGGACCCATTCGTTTTTTTGTACCTGACAAGAACGTCACTACCAACACGTATGGCTGGTGTCATGCTTTTCTTCATTATAAAAATCCTACTATCCAGCTTTCATTTATATAACATAAAAGAATAAATTGAAAAAAACACAGAGCAATCATAGAAATCCAAGCCCAATTTTCTTTATATTTATAAAGCAAAGAAAGAAATCCGAGAGTCAGAACGGTTCCAAAAAATTTCACAGACATAAAAAGGGCAACGCTGCCACCGTCTTCGATAATAAGGTATCTTCCTATTGGGTTCTGTTCATTTTCCAATAGTATATTTTGATTTTTTATTGCTAGATACATGTCGTAGGACGATACATATCCCACGAACATCCATAACAATGAATATACATATATTGTATGAAAGTCTTTAAGATTCATTTTTTGGAGGGTCTAGTCTTCTTAGTATTCTTGCTAAAACTTTGCTCCTTACTATATCGCAATAATCAAGTTTGCAAATACCAACACCCTGAGTGTCTGAAAGGCGATCAAAGCAGTGGTTAAGACCGCCGCTTAAGCTTTGGGGTAGATCGGTTTGGTCTAGATCCCCATTAATAACAGCCTTCGAGCCTTTTCCAAGTCTTGTTATAAACATTTTGATTTGGTCGAATGTTGCGTTTTGAGCCTCGTCTAATATCATGAATGACCAGTGAAAGTTTCTGCCTCTCATGTATTCCAGAGGTACAATTTCTATAATATCAGAAGACATCATGCTTCTAACTTTTTGATCGTCTAGGTAATAGTTCATCTCGTCTAGTATGGGTACTAGGTAGGGATGTATTTTTTCTTTAAAATTACCCGGAAGATATCCAAGACCCCTAGAGCTTGACTCCACTGTGGGTCTTGTTATTACTATTTTTGAAACCTTTTTACTAACTAGATACTCGCAAGCTAGACCGACTGCAACGCTAGTTTTACCAGTACCGGCAGGTCCAGAGCAAAACGTTACATTGTTTTCTGATATAGCTCTTATGTATTCTGCTTGATTTTCGGTTCTCGGTTTGAGTTCTCTCTTATTGTTGTTTTTTTTCATCTAAATAATTATCTACCACTAGAGCCAAAGCCATTGTTACCACGGTCGCCTTCCTCTAGATTCTTCACTTCTCTTATTTCAAATACTGGGGCTTGTTGTATTATTATTTGAGCTATCCTATCCCCGGTTTCAATTACGTAGTTATTTTTTGCCTCTTCTGGATTTGAGTTGTGTAAACAAACTTTTACTTCCCCTCTGTATCCAGAGTCAATTACCCCTGCATATCTATGGATGCCCTTTACCCCCATAGAAGATCTATCCCAGATTAAACCAACGTAGCCTCTTGGTATTGCTATTTTTATCCCTGTTCCAACAAGCTTAGTTTCCCCCGGTTTTATTAAAACAAAACTGTTGTTAAGATCTGCATATAGATCATATCCAGCATCTGTTGCATGCGCTCTTGTTGGAATGATGGCAGAATCCGTAATTCTGCTAACCTGAACACTTCCTATTTCAGCACAAATCGCCATATTATATTATCTCGCAAGATCCACCAGAGCACGCAACCTCTTGCTGAAGTTTTGTGTTGTCTTCTTGTTCTGTACACTCAGTATAATCAACCGATGTATAATTTCTTTTCATGTCAACCCACTCCTTCCAATTATAAACATCTTTCATACAATATGACAGCTTTTTTACATCTCCATCCATGTATTTATCTGCAAACCTTTTGCATCTGTCTGTCCATTCTTTCTTACCGTTTCCTTTAGGCTTGTTTCCCAAGCCAACCAAGGCGTCACAAGCTGCCCAAAGGTTGTCTTCCCACAAATTTAGAGCTATCTCTATAAGTCCGCTGACAAACATTGACCCATCGCCATAATGAGAAACCATTTCGCTGGGCAAATATACGGTGGTGAAAGGAGCTTGGGGATAATCTTTATCTCCACTCACTGGAAGAAGGGACACTCCACAGAAAAATTTTCTATTTTTATATATAAACTTCTGTACATCTTCCCACTCTTCAGGCTTAACGTTAATTGTATTAGATACATTATGTTGCAAGAAACTTTTGACACATAGAGAGTCGTTTCTTCCTGTCATGACCCAGTTCTGTTGGGTTAATTTAACACAGCTAAGTAAATCAATAGCGCTAACTTTGTTTTTTAGTTTTGCACCGTCTGGAACTTCTATACAAAAGGAAACAACATCATCGCTATCATTAGCTGACCAAACTGACTCTTCGCATGCTCTCGGATTTGTTTTCTTAAAGTGCTGATATATATCTTCCATCTTATTAGCCTGTACACGTCTAATATAGCGCTTGGCATGATGAGGATGAATGCCAGAACTAGTACCAAGAATGCAACTAGCAGTGCCTTCAGGCTTGACACAAGTAGTTCTAGCTGCTGGATTAATTCCGATTTTCTTAGCAAGTTCTCTATTTGTCTTCTTGACAACTCTAGCACCTTCCTTTTGAACATCTGGGTCTAGGCAAATCTCATGTCGTTCCATGATCCCGGTCATAGAGACTCCAAGAAGAGATTCTCTCTTCAAAATTCTTTCTGTTACCTCGCCAAGATATTCCATTTCAGTAAATCCTGCTTGCAAAGTGCCTATAATAGATGCTGCCCTGCAAGATTCAAAAAATTCCTCCTTGCTCTTTACCTTTGCGCAATTAATAGTACTGAGATTGCACGCTTGCCACCCTGTTTCCCCAGTTTCCTCGTCTACAGGATAGAGACCTATCTCCACGCAGGGGTTAACTATAAGCTCTGTAGAATCGGACCACACAAAACCCGGCTCACCAAATTCTCTGACGGAACTCATAAGCTCAGAGAACCTTTCAGGATCGGTTGAATCACGAAGCAATAGAGCAGAATTATTAGAACGACCACGTTGAGGGTTGTCGTGAAACCAATTGCCCGTCTTCGCAATAGCCATTTCCCTGTCATCTGGTGAAAAAACACAAATCGTAGCACTTCTACGTACACCACCAGATATAACAGCATCAGCAGCGTGCATAACAATGTCGTAGACATCTATTGGCCTTAATTTTTTATTGGAATTAAATTCTGCCTCTTTTACAGATTTGTCCAAAACTTTTTTTATGTTAGTCAAAGCTTTCTTTAGTGGCTCTGGTCCGGGGGCTTTCCCTGAACTTGAGCTTAAATATGATCCAGCCTCCCGAATTTTTGAGTAATCAAATATGACATTCTTTTGTACGTATTCTGGAAAAATATCGTCTTGATCAAGATAGCTGCTAACGAGAACCCCTACGGCGTCAGACCACCCTTCTATTGTGTCTGGTACGGTAAACTTTTTACTTCCAGTTTTAGATGTTTTTCTCATAATGAGGTCTGGAAGCTTTTCAACGTGATGTTTTTGTACGGAAAACCCGGTTCCGCACCCACATAAAAGAAGATACATACACTCTTGAAAAAACCTAGGTCTATCAATATATGAAGCTATACAATTGTATACCCTTGCATTATGCTTAAGTATAGGAGATCCGCCAAATTGAAGAGCGCGTTGAGAGCCGAGAACTCTTTTCTTATGCATCATGTCATAAGCCCACTCCACATCATTAGATGCTTCTGAGTATTTTTCGAGCATCATGCCTTTTACACGATCAACTGATTCTTTCCAAGTTTCTCGCCTTTTTTTCTCTGGTATCCATCTCGCGTATCTTCCAACAAACGTATAATTCTGTAGCTCAGCTACTGACATTTTTACTTCCTAAGCTTTGCTTTTGTCGCATGTCCTGATTCTACCATGATCTCCGACACATCTTTTCCATCTACAAAAATATGTCCAAGAACTCTTCCAAAAGTAAAAATATCTTTCAATTGATTTTCATCATCCGCTGGTATATGCAAAACTGCATCTACATACTCAATCATTCCGGTGTCTTTATTTTTACCCTCAAAAAGAATCTTTCTAAGATGATTTCTTGCAGCAATTCCTTTTGATTTCTCTTCTTTATTTTTGGTGCGTATTTCTGAACACCAACAATTCTTAAGTCTTACGGTGACCTCTCTCTTAATTTCTACAATAACTGTGTCGCCGTCATAAACCTTTTTAATTATTACATCTGTGGTCCATCCTCTGGGGGGTTCTTTCATAGGATCTTCCCTAGCCCGCAAAGGGGGACCGTTGTGAATTATTCTTGTAGCCATCTAGGATATTATACACTATATTAGGGTCCATGTAGGTAATCTCAAGTCCATTCTCTATAAGGTGATCGTAGACAATTTTGTCCTCTTTCTTTTCTCCGTGAGCTTTAGACCCTACGGGAACATACCATTCGGTAACACCTGTTTGCCACAACAGTTTAGCACAATTTGCACACGGAAGGTGTGTAATGTAAGCCTTATAGCAATCTATCTGTCTCACAATTAAGTTAGTAATAGCGTTGGCTTCTGCATGCACAATGAACGGATATTTGTCAGGTCTTGTGGTTGGAAGACCTTTCTCGTTTACATTTGTGCAAAATCCATTATACCCAACGCCTACAACTATGTTGGAGCTACCAACTATGACGCAACCGACCTTAGTTTCGGAATCGTGACTTCGTATAGACGCATAATGCGCCATACCCATGAAATACTCATCCCATGTCGGTCTTCGGTTCCTCAATTCGTCTTTTTGATCTTCTTGCAACTTTTTCCCTCTTCAATCTCTTTTTGTCTTTCTTGCTTTTTCGTCTAATGGTTTTCCCCATAGTATTATGGCGTGCCGTTTGAGTTTGGTCAACGTCGAACTGCCGGGCCTCTCCTTCTGTTTAAGTAGTGCTGGTTTACCCTATTAAGATTATGGATATATGTAGGAATATCTGACGAGATATTTGATTTAACTTTTCCACGTGTTTTATCATAAATTTTTATAGTTCCGTCTTCGAATATATAAATACAATCTGCGTTATGAATAGATATCTGTTTTATATTCTTGTATTTTTTTTGCAAGGAGTAATATCCCTGTAATGAATTTTGAAATCCAAAACTGTCAATATTTTGTTGAAGATACACTGGTTTCGCCTGAATGGTCCATCCCCAAGGGGTCCACACCCAAACCATGTGTTGGGGTTGATAGAAATGATTGAAATAAAGTTGTGAATTAGAAAGCCTGTTATGCTCTATAACATTAGAAATTTCTTCCACGAATATTTCCACGTCAGCAGATTGGCAGGTGTCACTGCTAATAAATGGAATGATCGCAGCAGACATGGCGCCAATTTTTAAAAATTCTCTTCGTCTCATTTCAGAACCTCCAAACCATGAATACAGTGTCTAATATCTTCTTCTAGTTGTATTTCTTTTAGCAGCTTTTGTGTTCTTATATCAAGCATTAAAATTCTAGCTGGAGAAGATCCGACAAAAACTATATCCCCGCTTCTTGCCAGACCCCTGTTCCAATTGTTTTCGGCAATTGTATCTACATGATACTTAACATTTCTTGATCTTGGTATGACTATAAAATCACAACCAACATCTTTGTTTATTCCTAGGTATTTAAACGATGTTAGGTTTACGAGTGAAAAGTCTTCGTACTCATAAAAATTATGCTGAAAACTTTTCGAACCATTTAGTGTGGGCATTGCAGACACAACGTTCATGGTTTCAAGATCATAGAGGTGTGTAATTAATCCAGAAAATACAACTCTTCCATTTTCAGAGGATATGGAATTGATATGAAAATTATCATCATTAGTCAAATCGGATTTAGATACTGAATCTTTACTTTCCAAAACCTTGTAATCATGAAGACTCCTGCCGTTTATTTTGTAAATGTTGCATATATTAAAATTTAAATCAACCTGAACAATGGCATCGTAAGCGGTTGAGGTTACCCATATATAACCATCAAGATAGCAAATTTCATGAATAGACTTAAAAACTAGTGAATCTTTAACTCTATTGATTATCTCGTAATTTTTTCTGTCTAGCTGAAATAGCCCGGCAGAATCGGCTACTATTATTCTGTCTTTTAAAACACATATACCCCTGAGACCTCTTTCACCCCCTCTTTCATTGTCGTTGATGAAACTGTCTGAGTATGGAATATATTTTTCCACCTTTTCGGAATCAACATCGATAATGTATAGACCGCCGTGTATGTCTCCCTGCTTGGCGGCTCTAACTACTGTGGAGCATATGATCTTCATGTTTAAATTGCACTTCTAGGCTCTGGTAAGGTCTGGAAATATTATTTAATTTTATTTTTTCACGGTTTATTTTCATATTGTTTAAATATCTCAAGTTTAAAGATGCGTCTGATGCACCGAGATCATCGGATTTGTGTAAAATAATTCTGTTTATAGAATTGGTAATTAAGGCGCTGTATTCAAAGCACGCCATTTTGGTTGGTATTGAGTTTCTATATCTATTTTTATATAGTGGTTTTTGCATAGCAATATCCAGACTTTCCGAATCTTCAAAATCAACCTTGGAAACAATATTTTTTATTACATCTCTTTTGTATATATGACCATTCACAGAAAGGGGTAGGGCGAAATTGGTGTATGGCTCGACCTGAATAGCATCCCATACAAGAAATTTATCCCATATAAAATCTCCGTGCTCTGGTGTAGGTGAAAAATAATTACTGGAATCATATATATCTTGTAAGATAGTATTGTTCCCAAGCCTTAACGATAAGGTCAGAGGGTTGTATTCTTCAAAAAGATTCTTTATGTCTTTATAAGCAGCAAGTCTTTGGAATAGTATATCTTCATCTGAAAACAGCGCTACATACTCTCTGGAGTTTTCAATGCACAGCAAAAGGGATTCTTTTAAATTTTCACTCTCTATATATTTTGGAGAATACAGGAAATTTTTTGAACACTTGTTATTAAAATTTTGTATAAGTTTTAAATACCCTTCTCTAAATTCAAGATTAGAGTAGTCGTAAATTACAGTGTTTTCAAAAAGATTTCCTGCGCAATGCTGTATACTTTCAAGCAATAGATGTGTTTGGCAGGCTTTGTCTTTTGATATGACTATTGAAGATATCATTACACTTCAGCAAATCCGACAACGCTGGGTCTGTAAACCTCTTTATACCATTTTACGGTACGTTCAAGACCCGTGGACAGGTCGGTCTTGGCTGAAAAACCTAGCTTGTCTTTTGCCTTGTCCACATTTAAACATCTTCTTGGCTGTCCATCTGGCTTGCTAGTATCCCATATAATTTTTCCATCATACCCCATTTTGTCGGCTATTATTTCTACAAGATCTTTAATTCTTGTTTCTTTGCCAGTGCCTATATTGATGGGGTCTGGCTCGTCGTAAACTTCCATCGCTCTAACAATTGCCTCGGCGCAGTCTTCCACAAATAGAAACTCTCTGGTGGCATTTCCTGTTCCCCAGACAACAATTTCTTTGCTATTTATTTCAATAGCTTTCTGCATGTTTGTTATCAACGCTGGAATAACATGACTAGTTTTGGTATTAAAATTATCTTCAGGACCATACATATTTACAGGCATTAGTGTTATGCCATTAAAATTAAATTGCATCCTGTAAGATCTAATCATTTCCATAAGGGCTTTTTTAGCTATTCCGTATGGAGCGTTTGTTTCCTCTGGGTAACCATTCCACAGATCATCTTCTGAAAATGGAACTGGGCAATGTTTAGGATAAGAGCAAACGGTCCCTGCGAGAATCACCTTGTCGGCAGTTGTCATTCTGGCCTCTTCTATAACCTTCATTCCCATATTGAGATTCTCATAGAAGAACGATGCTGGGGAAAGCTGATTGGCCCCAATACCACCAACCCTAGCGGCCAAGTGAATAACAATTTTTGGGCTATGCTGTTGAAAAATATATCCAACGTGTGAGGAGTCTGTTAAATCAAGACCGTCTCTAGTTCCGCTCAAAGGAACAACGTTTCTGTACCCTTTAGAAAAAAGTTCCCTGACAACAAACTTTCCCAGAAACCCATTTCCGCCAGTGACAAGTATGCAATCTTCACTGTGAATAATCATGAACTTCTCCTAGGTCCAAAAACTCATTCATTTCTTGAGCTTCCAGAAAATACGTCCGTTTTACTTCGTTTCTTCTTTGGTCCATAATAATTATGCACGGGAGATGAACAACATCAAAGATATCTTTGGCCTCTGAGTATGTCTCTGTCCCCTTGTATAAGAACAGCGGCTTTCCTCCATAATATTTTCCCATAGATCTAACAACTCTGTCATCAATCAACACCTTGGTTTTTAACTTATAGCAATATGGGCACTCTTGTGACATAAAGATTATTATTTGCAAATCAGCAGGATTTGGCATTTTGTTTATTCCGCTACGGTATACTTATATTTTATACCGGGTTTTGAGTTAATACAATCGGGGCACATCGGAACCTTTTTACCATGCATTTTTAGATGATGCTGGGTTCTGAGAACCTGTTTTACAATCACAGTGTCTCTGTATAAAGATTGCTTATGTGCATTTTCTAAAGCGGCAGCTATTGCTACTGCCTCATACCCAACAGTGGAAGGTGTCTTTATTTCTGCGGATTTAGTATTAGCTTTTTGATTATCGAAATAATATAAACTGATTCCAATATTCGCAGCAGTGCAGACTATAAATAAGATTATAAGATTAATTGTTGTTCTCATGGTCTTCTTTTCTCGAAACTAGCCTGAGAGGGCTGCTTAGTGACAGGTAGAATCGGAAATTTTATACCATCTTTTGTTGGTAGACTCTTGCCGGTAGAGCTTTTAGGTGTTGAAGATCTTCCTTCTGGGCTAATATTTCTTATGTCATTTATGGAAGGGGTCTTGACATCAGTGTCTATAGCCCACAGTATACCTTCTTTTTTAGCATACTTTCTCATTCGTCTTACTGGGACGATCAGATTGAAAGTTTCACCAGCACCTCTGACAAGCATGCCCATATATTGTCCAGATTTTTCGCCAGATCTTTCACTAAGAAAAACTCCACCGCCACTAGACCCCGGAAATGCTGTAACTGTCGTTTGATCAAAAACAACGCCGTCGCTATTTCCTAAGTCTAGAACTCTACCAACTTGAGAACAAATTCCTCGCGTCATCGAGTTACTGCCTACTTGGCCTAGTAAAGAACCTACGTGATATAACTCAGTACCAATAGCGACTGGCTTACCAGATCCCTTGTAGAAAGTTGTAGTCTTATCAATAAAACCCTTCTTTCTAACCATCAAGAGAGCCAAGTCTTCTCCGTTTTCAGCATCGGAGTACTTAATTACCTTGGCTTCCATCTTGATTTCACCAACTCGACGGCCATCTTCTACCAACTCTTTTACTATTTGAGCATCTCTAAATTCAATAACTCTCTTGGTCTGGCCATCCTTTACGACCCTTCTTTCAGATCGCAGTCCATCTACAACATGTGCTGCGGTCCAAACAAAATTTACCTTTTGCTTAACATTTGGAGCGACCTCTATTTCTCTGGTAACAATAACACCAGACCCCTCGCCCCCGGCAGCTTTAACTGTTACTGAAACGTCTTGAAGATGCTGGTATAGTTTATCATCAGCATTAGATGTGCTAGCCAGAACAAATAAAGCTACAAATACACCTGTAAAAATTGTTTTCATGTCCGTCCTTCCTTGAAAATATAAAAAGATCCCGGCCCAGATATAAAGAATTATAATCAATATAAAACAGGACCGGGATCAAAAACCATAAGTCTTAAGCTAGTTTACCGTATCTCCACCCTGCATGCGTCTTTCCAACTCTCGCTGCGGGCTATTCTTATCGTTCTCGGCAACGCCGGGAGCAACGGGAACATTTGGTGTGGCAATAGATCTCAGTTCATCTTCAGTAAATTCACTTCCTAGTGCAGGATGTTTAATCCACTCAATAGTCGGAATGTGGCTAACATCGTAGGTATCGAAGTGGGTTTTGGCTAGATAAAACGGACTGTCGTTATCAAACACTGCGTGAGCTTCTAATACAGGAATTCTAAATAGCTCCACGCACATTAGACGATATGCTTCTCGGAAGAGCTTCTTCATTTCTTTTCCTGTAGAATCACTCCAGTCGTTAGCCCAAGTGTTCTCAGAAAGCTGAGCAATATCGCTTAGTCCCTGAAGACCAAGTTCGATCCATCGACGACAGTAGTCGTTTTTGACATCGAAATAACGAATCGGATAAATCTTGAATGCTCGTCGCTCGTGAGTAATGTGGTGAGCCTCAAGTCTTTCCATGTTATCTGGCTTCGTATTTGTGTCGATAAGATTGCACAAACGAACAAACATGTTGTGGTGCTGTTTGACTGCGGCTAGTGTGGGAGGACCGGGAACAAAACAGTCAGTACGAACACTGAAAGCTTGTAGGTGTTCTCCAATTTTGTCAAAGAGCCGAGCCATGGCCATGTTGTGGGTTTCCTTGTTGTCGCCAACATTGGGAATAGCCCACTTTACCCCTTCAAACATGTATGGTAAAATAGCGTCGTGAACCGGAATTACTAAATTTTCAGACATTTTATATCTCCACTTATTCTATGTTATATCTTTCTTTCAAACGGTGTCTTAATAGCGTGTCAATTTGAGCCATCGTCATGGTTTGGTCATTTCGATACTCGTTAACCAATTCTCCAAACACTGTCATTATTTGTTCAGAGGTTACTGTTTTACGTGTTCCAAAAGGAACGTGTAAAAATTGGGGTGGCAATCCATGTGCCGCAACTGGTTGTTGATAGTGTGGCTCAGCAACAGGCATTCCGTAGGGTACAAATCCGGGGTTTAGTCCACTACTGTGGTCTTCCCCAGTCATGCAATCGATTTCGTTAGTAGTCTTTCCTTCCGGTAGTTGATCGAGTGGTACAATGTAATCATTAGCATGTTTGTGCTTATGAATATGTTCATGTTCGTGAACATGCTTCTGAACATTTGATCTCTCAGTACTCGAATCTTCTTTAATATGATCCTCCGCATTATTATCATACCCCTCATCCTGATTTTCATCAACGTTTTTTCCGTTTTTTCTGCGTCTTCTTCCAATTCTTCCTAAGATAAGGGGTACTCCATATTTTAGAGCCAATGCTCCCAAGCTGGCACCTCCCAGAGCAAAGCCCACATTTTCAACAGCGTTTCCGTTTCCGCCAGTAGGTTCATCAAGGTAGTGGGCGCTATTATCTTTAAGCTGATTTATAATCTGGTCTTTATCTTTGACAAAAACCAGAAGTTGTTCTATCCTTGAATTTAAGGATTGTTTTTGCCCCTCAACAGCCCCAAGAAGATCTTTTAGTCCACTAATTTCATTATTAGCTGAAGATAGATTTCCACTAACTCCAGAGAGTTCAGCTTTTAAAGTTTCAGACAGGGATTCTAGATTGGTTAGTTTTTCTTGAAGTTGTGAGATCTTATCAAGATATTCCTGTCTCTCTTTTTCAAAGTCTACGGGAGGGTCTACTGGTGGATTTGGTCCGGGGTCTGGCCTTCCGGGCCAAGGGTTGAAACCACCCCCGCCATCTGGTGGATTTGGCCCGCCGGGATTTGGCCCGCCGGGATTTGGTGGTTGCGGTTGCGGTGGGCGAGGATTATTCCAAGGACACCAAGGGAATATGCCGTTGTCTTCATACAGTTCGCCAACCTTTATACCTCCGTAATATTGAGCAGTGTCTGCAACACCGCCGTCTGGAAACTTGAGTTTTGGACAAAACATAAAATGTCCATCATCAGTTCTTCTAAGCCGACCGTTGTGGGGGATTACTACGTGGTCTTTAATCTTAGTCTTGCAGTGCGGACAAATGGCGTTAAGTCTTTCCTCGGCTGATTTAGTATTTTTTTTAATCTTTTCATTTTCATAAACTAGATTGTAAGAAGTTTCAATTGGATACCCTCTTCCGTTCCCATCCATTATTTCGTAAATTTGTTTTAAGGATAAACCAGCACCATAATCATCTGGTCCGTCATCTGACCAAGCACCATCACCTACTCGCCAAGCAAGAAGAATTCCAATTCTGCTGTGAAGCTCCCCTTTGTCGTCTTTTACAAGAATTAAAACACCGCTTCCAGACTGACCACCAATTGGTGCAGCATTAAAGCTGATAACCGCTCCGGTATTGCTTCTAACTCTACTTTTCCAATAACAAGCCCATTGTGCAGAAGGACATCCCCCTCCCATAATCAAATCATTGGGTTTTATAACTGTTCCTTTTGGGGCAAGGGGTATAACCCTAGGTGGATACCTACCAAAGTATTTTTTCTTTACGGAGAGGACAGCAAGATCAAGGGCGGTCCCTTCTTCATAAGTTGAATATTCCGTTTTAAAGGGAATCATTGCTGACTTGTAGCCCTCTTGGAAAAACTCTAGATGGCCTCTAGAAGATTTTCCGACAACGTGTCCGTTGGTTAGTACGTAATATTTTTCCTCATCTTCGGCAAAAACTGTTCCGCTACCGCGAGCGCTGTTTGTACTAACTCTGCATACAGCGTCTAAAGCCTCGTCCATTGTCAATGGCTTGGCCCAAGACGTATTGGAAAATAAAAGAGATCCCAAAAAGATTATTGCGAATATTGCTAGCTTTTTCATGTTGCGCATCTTGTATCACCAATCTTTCTCTATTGTAAACTGATATTTAAACAATGGAGATCTTGCCAAATCCGCAGGAGTTGTTGCGCTATCCGCTAAGTAGGGCACGGGATCTATATAGTTTTTTCTGTATGCGAATGTTACAGCAGTGCTGCAAACAAAAACATCATTTGGGTCTTCGTCTTTTATATTTTGTTTTGCGAGCCTGCAAAACGGTAGATAGTGTTTGCCCAGTTTCCAAAAATTTTTCCATCCATATGGCAAACCTGTAATCTCTAGCATTGTGTCTGTAATTTCACTCTTTATGTCAGAATCTAATTTATATTCTAAAGGCTCATTAGATAATATGGGTTTTACAGACCTGTTTTCTATATTCTTCGGCCAAGCCTCAAACTTGTTTTGGACAACATGGCTAGCCGCTCTAAAGATATCTATGTTATCTGGATGCGATTCAACCTGACTTTTCAGGGATACAGATCTTCCTCCTTTAAACTCCCTGAATTCAACGCATTCAAGATTGTCTCCATCCCAATGAGCCATTCCAACATGGCTATGAACTCCGCTTCCGTACCTTTTTATTAGCCAAGAGATTAAACCCTCTCCTCTAAATAAAAGGACATCCGCCTCTTCTATTTGTTCAAGGGCTTGTGAATATGGAACCAGAGTCATTCTTTATCTTCCAGCTTTTTTTCTATTCTATCTAGTATATCTGCTATCCTTCTTTGGTCGTTAACAATTTGTGTCATAATTTGTTGCATCTCTTTTTGTGTTTCTGCCCAGCTTCTGGGGACATAAACTAAAGGTGTCCCATCAGAGTCCTGTCTGGAAACAACCTTGTAAGTATGCTGTATCCAGTCTCTTTCATCGCCCATTAAGACTGATTTCGGGGTTACAGATCTCAGAATAAGAACCTCAATAACCTTCCCCAAACCCACAACTATAGCAACTATTGCTGCCAAAACAGGAATTGAAAGGATTTCTGATTCCATTTTTATTCTCCAAAAAAAACGGGGGGCGGGCTGACTAGCAGCCAACCCCCCGCTATACAAACAAACAATAACTTTAACCGGTGAACGACTTGTAGTCGTCTTGTTGCGGAATAATTGCTCCGTACATGTAAACAAGCTCACCGGGCACTGCATGATGATCCTGTGCGGCATCATCTGTGGCGTTGTTAGAATTATTCGTAGTTGATACGAAAGTCTTCTTAGCAACAGCACCCTTGGTCAAGGCTGTCTCGTAAGGAGTTGCAAACAGGTCAAAGCTACTGTTAGCGTAGTTGTAGTAACTAAGCTGAATATGAATAGCTCTGCGGAAGAAGTCGCTTCCGGGGATGCGTAGAGCATCGGTTGCTACGTTGTTGATAGTCGTGGCCATTCCACGAATAAGGAATTGAGGAGCAGAAGAACTTCTGTCGGCTCTCTTCGGGAAAAACGCAAGTGCTCCAGAGCCTTTACTTGTCTGTACACCAACCTTAAACGCACTTCCGGTCTTGGCGATAATTTTGGAGCCATACAGAAGAGTGTTATCTAGGTTGTCTAGAAGAGCGACTGAATTACTTACATGGGTGTCCGTGGCGGAAACATTGCCGCCGTTTAGAACGGTTGCCCCATTTACTACTTCGGCTCCTCCAGCGGACTTTGCTGCCTGTGTAGCCATACTAAAACCTCATATTTTATGGATTTCAGCTTTTTCCTATTTATCCTATAGTGCAGTCCGTTTCCTAAGTGTTTATACACCATTATCGAGCAATTTTTCCAGTTTTTTAAGACCCTCGATAACGTATCTTCTGGCCGTTTCTCTGCTATAATCGTTTATTCCGGCAATTTCTTCCATAGTAAATCTATAAAAAAATTTTTGCTTTATGACAATTCTAAATCTAGGATGTAGCTGCTGTATTAAATCTTCTAACTCAAAATATTTGTAGCTGACATCATCTGACAATGAGATTGAATCGTTATACGAGACACATCTCTTGTCTCTTCTTATTTTATAGCACTGTTTTTTGCATTCCCAAGTTATTCTGCTGTAAAGAAACGATGTGAATTTTTTTCCTTTTTCAGGGTCGTATTTCTGAAGAGCAGACCACAGAGAAATTAGTTTACATCTCTCAAGCTCATCGTAAGGGATGATGGTAAAATACTTAGAACAAACCTTGTTCATTATATTTATATTATTTCTATCTCTTAAAGCCTCGTTAAACTCTGTGTCTCCAATTGTCTTGTTCATTTAATCCTCTTGATCTGCCCTGAACATAAATCCACCAGACAGATCTTTTGCCTTTTTGTACAAGATTAGCTTTTTTACGTATTTCTCATCCTTATCATCGTTTGCGCTTATGTAATCTATTTCACCGTTTGGGAATACAAAAATAGCCCAGTATTTGTATTGAGATAGAGACTTTTTTATTATAGATATAGTCTCTTTTATCTCTTTTCCAAATTCAGAATCTGTTATACTGTCAATTTTATCTATTTTTACAATGTCGCTTCCACACAGGAGAGATTCTATATTTGTTCTTGAGCTTCTAAAGTTAAATAATTTTCCAATCCCTACAAAAAATCTATACCTGCTTAATATGACAAGTAGTTCAACACCATCAACGCTCTCTATAATCTCTTTTACGGAATCAGTTATGTCAAAATTGGTATGACCTGTCCAGCAATCAAATTGTTTTGTAGGACTCATTTTGTCGTGAAGCTGATAGATACCAAGAGGTGTGGTAACAAGCTTTGGTATTTTTTGGAAGATGCTTAGCTGGTCTTCTATTCCCTCAGCCCCTTCTTCAAAATCTTCGAGATCAGATTTATTAAAGGCTTCTTCTTCTATTATGTCGTCGTCCCATTTTTCCCAAGCTATTTTTCTCTCCAACATGATGTATTCCTTTACGAAATGAGTTTTCTTGTTGGTTAAATTTCATCGAAGCCATTGTTTTTTTCCAACATGTTTCCCATAACGTCCGTAGGCTTCACCACAATAGAGTCAGATTTCGATTTTATGGAATCTGTCTGCTTGGTCATGGATTCGTTAAGAGTGTATAATATTGAGAGGTAATCGTTGTAATTACCCTCTTTCCGAGTATAATCTTGTAGGAACTCTAAGATTTCTGGCATCAAGGCGCCCACATTAACTTCGTATAAAAGTAATGCAAATCTTTTTAATGATTCAGGATCGTCTCTCCATCCGCAATCTATAAAAATTTGATCGTCACTATCAACGTGAAGAATAATAAAACCTTCAGACAATTCTTCAGGTCTTATTTCCGGTTCCGGTGTTGGTTCGATTTTCTCTTTCGAGAAAAGTTTTTTTATACGAGATATAAGGTTCATATTAATTACAATTGCGATAACAAATCTAGGCAGCTTTGGGCGTGTTCGTAATCCTCTAGGGATTTAATAGCTTCTTCCACTACGTTTGAGTGATCTCCAACCGCCAGAGGCTGGGTTGTGTAAAGAACATATCTAACCCTAGCTTCCTCCTTCTTGGATTCAAAATGTTTCTCAACCGCTTTGGTAACCCCTTTAAGTGCCACGCTAACTGTCTTCGAGTCCATCCTTTTCCTCCTGTGTATAAAATTATTAAATCCTAATTATGCAGAACGAAGGCTGTCGCCAACGATCCAAGCTCCACCGAGAAGTACGATATGATTAACCTGATCGGCTGCTAGGTTAAGACCAAGTCCGTCATTAAAAACACACAAAACAACGCCGCCGATAGCAACCCAGAATCTACGAGAGACCATTAAGTTCTTAATCTTGTCTACCATTGTGAATCTCCAGTTCTAAAAATCATAGAAAAAAAGTAAGGTCGAGTCAACTATTTAGGGCAATTGGCGCAATTGCACCCAGACTCGTCACAGGCGCATTCATCGCATACGCAGGAATCACAAGCGCACACGGAATGCTTTCCAGCTACGGGACATTTTCCAGCGCAAACGCAAAACAGTGGGCACAAGTGAAGTGACCATCCGATTACGCCGCCAACAAGAAAGCATAGCCAGTGATTTTTAACCATGTTTAACATTTTAATTCTCCTTTAAACTTAAGTTCTAACTCTTGGTGACACCCAATAATGTTTGAAAAGTCCATAGACTCTAAATCTACAGACTGTCCATTCAAATATTTATCGTTAAGATCTTCCAAAGATATGCCAAAATGTTTTCCGCTCATGTTTTCTGAAGACCCAACAAGGTTGAGAGGTGTGTTAACCACGCAACTGGAAATCAGGGAAGCCATGTTTTCGGAAAGCTTGTGTGCGAAAGGGAGACCTCTTCCTTCTAGGGCATTTGGTGTATCAAAGTCGTATTGGGAAATTATATTTAACACATCATCTTTTCTGAAGATATGTCCGTCCATTGAAAATGGGTAAGCAAAATTTGTAAAAGGTGGTAGGACTTTCCAGTTCCAAACAAGAAACATGTCGTCAACTACAGTAAACTTATTAGGGGGAATGCATCTTGATCCAGAGTATTGGTTTTGAATATATGTATTTTTTCCCATTCTAAGGGATAGGCACATTGGTGATTCTTCTACGGAAAGAATATTGTTTATATCATTTATATTGACTGGTATCTTTTTATACAAGATATTGTCATCAACGAAGAAGCAAACTTTGTCGTTAGAAGATTTTACTATATCAACAGTGTCTTCTTTAAAGTTTTTTTCTTCAACCCATGAAAATCTATCGTAAGATGGGTATTTCCCGCTTGCTATTGAGTAGCCCTCTTTAAACTTTTCGTTTGACGATTCAAATAATATAATAACCTCAAAGAGACCGTTCCCGTTTAGTGATATACTCTGAAGGAACAGGTCTAATTGGCACGCTCTGTCTTTAGAAAATACTATGGCCGTTATCATTTTGATAAACCGGTCTAATCTTTTTTAGTATTATCTTTTAAATAATTCTCTTCTGTCGAATTAAGTATATGAACACCTCTCCCTTTGTATACCAGAGTTCTTCCATTCTTCCTGTATTTTCCTCTTCTAGAATAATGGAAAACTTCTCCGCTCTGTGGGTCTTCGTATACGTAAATAGCCCCTGAAGATTTCTCTTTGTTTTCCCATTGACTGTTGCAAAATGCAACTCTTTGTTTTTGGTCGGGAAAACTTTGATTGGACTTGTCATCGCTCATGCATCTTGAGACAAAGTCTTTTTGACTTTCATTATTTCGTGGAGATGGCATTGATTATCCTTTTTGCTGTGTTTTTCCAAGAAAAGTGCTTAGCAGTCTCTATACCAGCTTTATTTGAAACTTCATTGCCAGATTTTTTTGAGCAGTGTATAGACTGCATATGCTCTATTAATTGACCCATGGCGTTGTTGTTAATTGATGCCCATTTTCCCTGACCTTTAAACCAAATTCCATCATTGGCTTCTTCTAGTTCATCTATATGTATGAGCTTGCAATTCTTTCTGTTGCAAAATTCAGTATGTGCAGAATAGTCAGTTGCAATAACAGACTTTCCGCAACTCATCATCTCAAGTAGTTCTAAATTCCAACCTTCTGCTCGTGAAGGAAAGACCCCACAATCAGCAGACGCCATTATACTATACACCTCTTTCTGTGTCTCTTTCCTTGGAATAAGCTTTATCTTATCGCCAAGTTTAGATGACTTGTATAGGCTTTCCCATTTCAAATTTTCTTCCGGTGAAAAGAAAGGGTTGCTACACATCATCCATAATTCGACATTATCTTCCTTGCTAAAAGCCGAATTAAAAGCTTCAATTAAAATATCGTGCCCCTTCCTAATTTCCCACTTTCCTATATTCAGAAAAATTGTTTTTTCTGTTACGTTGAGAGTTTCCGAAAAGATTGATCTATCTACACCCAGAGGTATCACGCTTACTGGTGGGCAAGAGTGTCTGTTGAAATTTTCTTCAACAATATTTTTAGCCCAATGTGAGCAAACAAAAATATGGTCAAGGCTTGATAGGTGGTGCATTTCAATTTCATTGAATCTGTCTAATTCAAAAATCGGATATCCTATATGCTCACCCTTCCCGACAAACTGGCTCATGTCATGCTGATGCCATATTCTTATACACGGAGCTTCAAAGTCTGGCTTAATCGCATTTCTAGCACAGTCGCTCAGTCTTTCATGCACCTCTTTGGGGCAGTCTATATTGCCTATGTTCCAAAGAGACAAGTCGCAAATATCACTTAGGCTTAATGCTATATTAGTTCCAGCTACCCCATAACCAAGTTGATTTATTGGAGTTATAAGATTAACATTCATAATAAGCTTCTTGATTCTTCTATTTCTTTTTTCCAATATGAAAGTCTTATCCTGTCATAATTAAATTTTTCATCTCTTATCCGGTCCATCACATCTCTTAAAGTTTTAAGATTTAAGGCAGAAAAAGAGGTTATCCTGACAACTGGGAGACCTTCTAGAGATGAGGTTACCAAGCTGTCCATAACCACGGGAAAAGAGCCGCAGTACAGAGATTCTAGCGTTCTGTAACAGTCCACTCCGTTTCCTTCAGGGGAAAGAACGAAAGCGTGTCTGGAAATATCGGATAGATACTCCGTGTGTGGTTTTGCTTTTAAGTTTTGCGTAACCCAAGGGAAATTATTAGAAGCAAAGTACTCGTTTAAAATTGTTCTCTCGTGAGTATAATTTTGAAAATTGACGTATAGCCAGTTTTCTTTTTCATCTATCGGTGTTTGATTTATTTTTGATAATTCTTCAATTGTCTCTTCGGAATGATTTACACCAAATGGAATTGGGATAATTTTTTCATCTTTTGCGCAAGCATTGCAGCAAAACCACTTGACAACATTGTCTGGGATTTCGTCAAACGTAGAGTGTGTAAAAGAATTACATCTAACGGAATACTTATGATTTATATTGCAAAGGTTTTTATCACATCTAGCGGAAATTTTTAAATCTTCATATCCCAATGACGCCACTGTGTTTTGGAGAAGTGGCCAAAATTTAAACATGTCAAGGCAAACTGGATATTCAGACTGAATCGCTACTCCATAATCACTGAATCCACTTACAACTACATATTTGTTATCAGTGTCTTTGCAGCGATCAAAAAATTCTGATATGTGCTCTATATTGCAATACACAACCCCAGAGTCTGGGATAGTACCTTGTTTTTTGTGGTCGTGTTCATAATTACAGTCACCCACGTCCATCCAAGACTTGACGGTAATAATATCTTCTTTAGGAAACATTTTTATCCGTATCCCCTTTGAGGATTTTTCTAATTGGTCTGACTAGATAGTGTCCTATAAACCCACCTATTCTATTCATCCCAAGAGATGTTCGGACAGAGTTTTCAAGTCTTGTTAGTGGGCACACTTCTCTAGTAAAAGTGACGGTTAGGATAAAGCTGTTCAGAGGAACCCACACCCAAACGGGGTACATGAAAGGGAGGATAAAGAATGCTGCAATGTTTGTAAAAATAACACAGAAATGTAGACCGATAATAAAATACAGAGAGCATTTTTTTAAGTAGTTCTTTTTCTCTGGCTTTCTCTCATATAAAGCTTTTAGCATCTCTAAGCTAATTCTAAGAGAATCGTTATCAGTGTGCTGCCCTATTTCATGCTCAAGCCTAGCAGTCAACTCTCTTGCTTGGTTCTCATCTAAATACTCATCTAGAAGCTCCACTATGCTTCCAGCTTCTTCTACGCTTGTCGGCATGATTATTACCTCTTTTTTTGGTTTGAAAGTTTTATACTACTGCTCTTCCTTTTAGTTTTTCCCAATCTTTTTCGGGTCTAGCCAAAAGATTTGTATTCCAAGCACCTTCTATTGTGTTTGCTCTTATACAAAGCTCTTGGGCTAAGCTCATGAGTGCGTTTAAATCTTTGGGAAAACAGCTTCCTCCAAAACCGTAATGTCCATCCGGGCCGGGAACTGACCAGTGACTGTTGCCTAGCCTTTCGTCGTGAAGAGAATATTCTATAACTTTATCATAGTCTATATTTAGATTGCTACAAATAGCATGTATTTCATTTGCAAAAGAAACTTTAACAGCGAGAAAAGAATTGGTTAAATATTTTACCATTTCTGCTATTGTTGAGTCTGTTTTTATAACCTCAGCTTTTGGAAAAACTCTGTCATAAAATTGTTTCATAATTGTTGTTGCTGGTCTTGGACCGCCTAAAATTACACGGCTAGTATTTTTAAAGTCCTCTTCTGCGTTTCGTTCAAGTAAAAATTCAGGGTTAAAAACTATTTGAGAGTCTTGACATAAATCCTGAAGAGCCTTTGTTGTGTTTGGAGGAATGGTGGACTTAATTGCCACTATATTCTTTCTTCCGCTGCTGCAAGCCTCCTGAACAGATTTCTTAACTATTGATATATCGCAAGAGCCATCTTCTTTCATGGGTGTGGGCACACAAACAAAAATAAGCTCACAGGCTCTAGACATGCTATATATGCTTTTATGTGTTGACAAATCTTTTTTAAACTTGTCATATGAATATACGTTGTAGTGAGGCTCGAAGCTCTTTAATAGAGAGCTTCCAACAAAACCCTGACCAATTATTCCAACATTTTGTATTTTCATAGACTTTGTGACGCCTTTTGTATAAAATATGTAGCAGCTTCTGCATCGTTTTTATCAAATGTTAGATGCGGTCTCAGTCTGATAGATTTTTCGCCACATTTAAGGGCAAGCATGTCTTTTGATAAAATAGTCATCATTCTGTCTCTGGACTCTGTATCTGGTAGATCAAATGCTATCATTAAACCTCTGCCTCTAACATTATCTATATAATCAATGTTAATGAGATTATTTAACAAATATTTTCCAACAGTTTTTGCGTTATCAATAAGGTTTTGATCTATTATGGCGTCAATTATATAACTGAATCTAACCATATCAACAATATTCCCGCCCCAAGTAGAATTGATCCTACCACTAGTATTGAACACATTGTTTTCTATCTCGTCTATTCTGTCGGTGGAACAGAAGCCGCACACCTGTGTCTTCTTACCAAAGCACATCATGTCTGGTACAACATCAAAATGCTCGTATGCCCACATCTCCCCGGTTATTCCCAGACCTGTTTGAACTTCGTCAAATATCAACATGCAATCATTCTCATCCGATATATCTCTTAGCGAAACTAGGAAATCTTCTGATAAATGATTGTCGCCACCTTCGCCCTGTATAGGCTCAACTATGATGGCAGCTACGTCGTCGTGAATAAATTCCCTTATTTCGTCCGCATCTGGATTGACCGTTGTCCAAGGAAATTTTGGATATCTGTCAGTCTTTTCTCTAGTTGTATTTGTCAGAGAGAGTGTGTATCCAGTTCTTCCGTGAAAGGCGTTTTTTAGATGAAAAACATCTAAGTTATTAATGTCTTCTACGCGATGGTATCCCATTTTTTGGGACTTCCAGTCGAAAGAGGCTTTTAGTGCATTTTCAACACCCAAGGCTCCACCATCAATAAAAAAATAATGATCAAAGTCTTCTGTAACTTCTGCAAATTTATCTACAAAATTTTCGTATTCCTTTGAATACATATCGCTATTTGCTAATTTGCACATGCCAGATCTTCCCATGTCCTTTTGGGCACGAATCATGGCAGAATGCTTCCAGCCAAGAGGTTGGCTAGCGAATTGTGAATAGCAATCTAAGTATCTATTTCCCTCTAGATCAGTTATCCAAGACCCCAAGCTTCTTTGAAGATCCACTACTATATGGAATCCATCTGTTATTATATATCTATCTAGCTGTTCTATAATAGGAGAGCTAGGCATTTTGCAGCACCTCCAGCTTTAATAAATTCAGACATATTGCAATATATAACTTTCATGCCCAAAAAACATGATCCATAATCTTTTGACGGTGTTATTACTGTATCCCCCAAGCAAATACTATTGCAAACAAATTGTTTTGCTAAACCGTGCCCAACATTAACAAAGTTTATATATTTGCTGGTTTCAATAGCTTTCTTCATAACCGTTCTCACTATGTCTCTCATAGAACGTTCTGAGAATGCGTCTTGATAATACACAAAATTTCCACCACCATAAAAGAGACATGTATCTAGATGGTAGAATCTAGGGTCTACCAGATCACAAGAAACATATTCAACGCCAAGAATCTCTGCTATTATCGGGTGAGCCTTTTTGCTTGTTCTTAATCCATGTCCGATAAATAAAACATCTTCGACAAAAAGTGCGTCACCCTCTCCCTCAAAGTAAATTTCCTGTGGTAGCTCTTCTACAGTGTAGCCATTGTTAATAAACCATTGCTTAAAAAGTTCTCGTTCACCCTCTCTCTCTGGGTGTCTGAAATTTGGAAGTATTGCTGTCTTTCCTTTGACTAGGCCACCATTCGCAGTGAAAACCATGTCCGGTAAAGACATACGGGGTTGAATATATTTCAATTCAACCCCGCATTGAACAAGATTATCGTGAAATGAAGCCCATTGAGTTTGGGATTTTCCAAACTCAGGCTGCTTGCCAACGTCCATCCATGCGTTTATTTCATAACTTACATCAAAAAATGCAGGTGGGCATAAAAGTATTTCACTCGACTTTTGCACCTGTGCTCATTCCTTGAGGGAAGTTTAGTGAGTCGCCATGATTAACAGTCCAAGCAACTTCGTGGGTCACCGCTCTGAAGGTTCTAGCTGCGCTAGGCTGTCCGTTTCCAGACTTCTTTACCCCTCCGAACCCAAGATGAGACTCAGCAGCAATGCTGCCTCCATTCCAGTAGCCAAGACCAAAATCGCACTCATTTCTAATTCTTCTTGCTACTTTGAAGTTTTCAGTTACTACCCCAAGAGAAAGTCCATAGTCAGTGTCGTTGTAAATCCTAATAGCATCACATACTGTATCGTAAGGAATGATTGCCACATGAGGCCCGAAAACTTCTTCTTTAAGGTATGGTGCATCTCTCCACTCTGTTTTATATACTGTAGGAGTTAAAAATAGCCCTCCATCAACCCGTTCTCCCATAAGAAGAACGTCTGCTTCTGGATCTTCAGCTACTATTTCATTATACTTGACAACTCTATCCAATTGCTTTTCATTTATCAAAGATCCATAAAAAGTACCATCGTCAAATGGGTCTCCGGTCTGTACTTGAGAACTTCTTTCAGCAAATTCTTCCGCAAATTTATCATATATAGACCGGTGGACAATAAGTCTTCCGGCAGACACGCATCGTTGACCGGAAAGCTTATAGGCGCTTGCTAGGCAAGCAGCCATTGCCATGTCGTAGTTGGCGTCTTCATGTATGATCACAGCAGATTTACTACCCATCTCACAGGAACAAGTCTTGTGCCAACTCTCAGCGCAAACTTTTCTAACATGCATTCCAACGTCTGCGCTTCCTGTAAAGCATACATGGTCGATATCTTTGTGGATTAAATCATCTCCAACCCGACCATCCCCTTGTATCATATTAAACACACCCGGAGGAAATCCTGCCTCGTGATAAAGCTCGGCAGTTAATTGGCCAACCCAAGGAACATCTTCGCTAGGTTTAAGAATTACCGTGTTGCCCTCTACTAGAGCAGGTGCGGCACACCAGAAGCCGCCAATAGCAAAAGGAAAGTTAAAAGGAGCAACAATTGACACCACGCCCTTTGGCTTGCGAAGCATGTAAGCATCTTTTTCAGGTAGTTCAGATGCGATTGCTTCTCCATAAGGGGTCTTTCCTGTACTAAAGGCATATTGGGCCATGTGCAGGGCTTCGTTTACCTCTGCGATAGATTCATTGTAGACTTTTCCAGTTTCAATGCTTATTGCTTTAGCGATATCTTCTCGTCTTTTCTCGATTAGATTGGCTAGGGTGAGAAAGTATTCAGCACGCTTTATTCTACTATATTGTCTCCATCCTTCAAAGGATTCTCTTGCTGCTTGGTATGCGGCACTTACATCCTTGGATGAAGACTGTGGGAAAGAGCCAACAATCTTGCCGGTCGCTGGATTTGTGCTATCAAAATACTCTCCTTCAAGTGGATCTGGAGAGAAAAATTGACCATTAACGTAGTTTGCACCCTGTACTATTAGTGTAGTCGTCATTTTATTTCCTTGGTAGATTCCATGAGGTTTTTCACTGAATTTTCACAGAAGCCCTTGCTGCCTCTTTGTATTAATTCTATTATAACACCACCAAGATAGTCTATAGGTTTGGTGAAAATTTGTCTAAGGTTGTCTTCGGGGCAATCAATTATATCGTCCGTAATAAATTCTACTAAATTTCCGTCTCTCCACTCCTTAACAATTTTATCTATATCTTTCACCTTGTAGGCGATGTGGTGAATACCACCGTCTCCACCTTTAAATTCAACCCAATCACCAACAATAGATCCGGGGCTTCCGTCAGAAATAAAAATTTCTGGACCTTCGCGAATTAGGGCAACTGGATTAATGGGTGGAATAAGGGCGTAACAGTCTGCACTAGAGCCATCGTCGAACTGTATGTCGAATTCGGTCCCAACTTCGTAGTTAAGAGTGCCGGTAAAAAATTTAACAGCTTTGTGTCTATCTTTTACCCTGAAGGCAATATGGTCTAGTTTCATAGAGGGTTACCGTATCTATCTTTTCCTTCCAGTGCCTCAATCTCTTTCCAGACCTCATCCCAGCCGTCTTCGTTGTCACCCCTGACTCTAGCGGCCTTGTCGTCGATGTAGATGGCTCCTGCTGGTTTCCCCATCCAAGCATGAGTGTATTTCACCCCGTGATTTTCCAGCCAGTCTGTCCACTCTCTGTAGCCCCTTTCGTACTGCCTGTTTATATTTCCCTTTTCTCTATCGCCGTATCTGGCAGTGTATAGTACAACTTCATAGCCCATCTCGTAAAGTTTATTAACTTGATTTATGCCATGTTGAAGTGGCTCAGCTTTTGAATATTCACCACCATGGGTTTTGTCTGCAATAACCCCATCGCAATCCACTATTAATCTTTTGCTTGTATCAGGCATTCTAAACCTCCATAAATACCCTCGGCACGACTCGAACGTGCGACCTACGGTTTAGAAGACCGTTGCTCTATCCAACTGAGCTACGAGGGCGTAGATAACTAGTACCCTCTTTCTCTAACCGCATCTATAACTTTGTTAACACTAAAGAATTTTTCATGCATGGTATCAATTACGTAAGGAACTCTTTCTGAGGGAAATCCTTTTTCGTTTACAACAAATGTTTCACCGGCATCAACAGTGCCGTACTCATCTAGGGAATCGCTAACGGCATTCATGCAAGCCTCAAAGGGTTCGGCAGCATCTACTACCCTTTTAAAATTTCCAGACTCTATATAGTATTTAGCCACTGCTTTTCTCTATAAGGGTTAGCCCTTGACAGAACTCAACCTTATAGGCAATGTGCCATTCCTTGTTGGAATCTAAAAACTCGTAGATTGATTTCAATATGCCTTCCGCACCATTTACATCTCTGCTAATTTCACCATGAGACTGGGTGTCGTGAAAAACTATTTGCTTCCTAGCCTTGTGAGCGTGAAGTGCTAGCTCATCTCTCACCTGTTCATATGTGTGAAGTGTGTCAATAAACAGAAGATCTGTTTCCTCTATCTCAAAATTTTCATCTGTAGTATTTGCAATATTAAATTTCCAATCGCATGGAACTGTTGAAATATCAAGTTCAGAAATAAACGGTGGTTCGTTTAGATCGTAGCTCATAAGTTTTCCAGAGCTTGGCAACCCACACATAAACGCAGACGTACTTCCACCATCCCTTACACCGAATTCAACTATATGATTGCATTTTGATGCTAGATATTGTAAAAAGGGGATGTGTGAAGAAATGTCGCTATGGTTTGGCCTTCCGTCGTGCCATGGAAACCCAAGGTGGTTGTCTGGCCAATCGTAAGCAGGTCTGTTATAGTGCCAGTTCCTAAATTCCGAAAGATTCATACACCAACTACCTGTCTAATCTTCCCTCTTAGAACCTGACCATTTCCCCTGTTTGTAGTTGCTTTAGTTGCAACTGAAACACTAGATGTCAGAGTAGTGTCAACACCTAGCTTCTTTGCAGCAGTCTTCTTTCCCCTTGCTGTTGAGGGATAAGTCCCCTTACCGGCAGACCTGCAAACTGCTGTAATGGGATCGAATTTCTCTCCGCGAGACTTTCCGTTCTTTGCAACCCCGACAATTGTCTTCCCGTCGATGGTCCATTTGTAAGCCTTTGTGGTTTCAGATAGAGCCATGAGAAATTGTGTCTCAGTCATCGTCGTTCTCCTTTTTAAGTTCTTCTTCGCACTCTTCCAAATGCGACCTTAGTGCAGCCACCTGTTTTTCTAGGTCACCTATTTTCTGAACAATCTGATCAGTATAAGCTTTGGCCATGTCTTCTACGGACGGCATAGTTTACCTCCCTTGTGTGTTAGTAACATATTATAGTATCCATCGGGCCGAATATTGTCAATCTTTTTTTAAAAATTTTTACTCACCAGCCAAGCTAGTGTTGTTGTCTGCTCCAACCGGAAAATTTAGCTGGAACAAGAAGAATAGACGAAGTACCCCCGGATGGAATCGAACCATCGACTACCGCTTTATAAGAACGGCGCTCTAACCACTGAGCTACGGGGGCTAAGGGTGTGTTTATCCGTCTCCCCCGATATCCAGATTAAATGGGTGGTCTGGATCTCTGTGGTGTTTTAAATCTATATCTCTATGATCGTATTCTGTGGCGTGTGTAACTAAATCGCTACTGCTCTGTATCTTGCTGCCGCCAATATTCCATTTCAGATATATACCAAGTTTTTCACACAGCTTTACTTCTGGAACATTGTCAGAAACTCTATCGCCACCATTTCCAAAATAATTTGGCCTAATTCTATCTAATGCTTCACAAACAGTTCCGTCAGAATCATCTACCGACTCTACTTCGTAAACAGACTCCATCTCGCTAAGTATATACTTGCGTTCCTCGAAAGGCATAAAAGAGTATCCCTTTTTCTTTCTAAGCCAGTCGTCGCTGTTTAGTATGATTATTACTTTTCCATACCTACAGGCGTCTTGTATCATTTGGACGTGTCCAATGTGAACAGGATCAAATCCACCGCTTAATGCTATTGTTTTCATAATTAATCTCCCAATGTTGCAATTTTACCCGTTGAAGTAGACCACCACACACTTTCTATATTAAGGGCGGATAGTACCGATTGACAATCTCTGCATGGTTTTGCCATCTGTAGATTTCCATTTACAGATAGCCTTAAAGAAATCAGGCTCATTGAACTATCTATATGAACTTTTCCCCAAGCCCTTTGAATGGCATTAATCTCTGCATGCATGTATGGGTATTTTTTCTGTTTCTCTGACCCAAATCTTTTTGCAAAGTATAGAGCCTTTGCAGACGGCTTATCGACAATGTTTTGCCCTATAGATATAAGCCGGTTCTTCTTCCACAAAAAAGCAAAGTGGAAGGGCTGGTATTTTGTTTTTTTCTGATAGGATTCGGGAAACAGGCTCTTTGCAATAGCTATAGACTTGTTAATGTTTTTCCTGTTCATCTTTATTTTTTTTAATAGGGGTTATTCTTTCCCTATTTTCCCACTGAAGTCTTTCCACTTCTTTTTTTAATCGTCTGTCTTCTCTTATGTCACTCCTTCGCTCTAAGATTTTCTTTTTTGATCTTCTCTCTCTTGCCTTTTTCTTTCTTTCTTTTTGTTTTTTGGACATCTGGTAGCTCTTCTATTGATATGTTAATTTTATAAAATTTGCTTCCGAATAGGTCGCAATCTAGACTGTAGAATATATCTTCAGCGGTTATATTATCCTTATATAAAAGATAAGAATCTATTTTACCAAATAGTTTACCTTTGTCCCGCATGTTTAGATAAGTAAAAAATAATTCACCATCCTCATTATTCATGCAGTCTACTGAAGCCTTGAAAGAGACCGAATTCTTTTTTAGAATAGCCATGATTAATATTTCTTTTCAATTTTAGGATTGTATATTAGTCTGCCGTCTTTTCTTATTCTGCAAAAAAAGCTATGGCTTATTACAGTATCCTTAACAGGGGAGTCTTTTCTTGGTTTTTGAGTATATATATTAACTCTCCAGCTATCCCCATAAACATTAAAAATTTTTATTTCAGATAACCCATCAGGCTTTCCGAGTTTATCTATAACATCTTTTCTTATTTTTTCCTCAAGATGTTTTAGGTCTATTTCAACCCTTTGGTGCATTGGCTGTTGTTTTTTTAAATCTTTTTTCTTTTCCATGGTAGGATTCATTTACGTCTTTCTTTTTCCATTATGGAAACAATCTTAGAAAGTTCTTCTGTTGTCAATATTACGTTTTGTTTAGTTATAACCTTTGTTCCATCGAAGCAGGTTTGTATGAAAGAAATCTCAACCTTGCCCTCTGACAAATATACCTGTGTTTCCCAATGCAAATCCCCCATGCTTTCGCTGCATTTGTATATTAGAGAACTCATAAAGCACCGTGTGTTGCGGCACTGCACTCTCTAGCACGTTCAATAAATGAGCTTTGGGCTTTTTCTTTGTTTCCATTAGACCAGTGTTCAAGGCATTGTTTTTGAAGCTCTCTGCCAAACGAAAAAGAAACATACCACGGGTGAAGCTCTTCTTTATTTATTAAAGATAAATGTTCAGCGGCCTCGCCGTCTGGTTGTCCACCGCTTAAAAAGGCTATCATTGGAACCGCTGCTGGAACAGACCTGAGAAGACATCTCTTTGTAAAGTCTGCGGTAACTTCTCGTCTGTCCAGAGAATTCCAAAAATTAACATTGTCATATCCCGAAAGAACCATATTTGGTTTTAATATCATTTCTTCCAAGGAAACATTTTCATAAAACAGCGCTTCAAAAACTATATTCAGGGTTCTCTCTGTTATCTCTAGGGAGTCCTCTATAGAGTGACCACCATCCATGATAACTTCTGGCTCAACTATTGGGATCAAACCCTGAAGCTGGCTTTTTTTTGCGTATCTGGCAAGTGTGTAGGCATTTGCTGTTATTCCGCCAACACTGTTATTCGGGTTAATTACACCTCTCCACTTAGTAAAAGTGGCTCCGAGTTTCCTGTACTCTTCAAGCCTCTCGTCGAGACCGTCCATTCCCTCGGTGAGTTTTTCGCCCCTCTTGTGATTATCGTAAGGAACTGCACCTTTGTCAACTTTTACACCTAGTAAAATTCCCTTGTCCCTAAGTGGTTTAATGGTTGCTTCTGTTCTTATTGTTTCATCAAATAGAATAACTCCGCTAATATAGTTTTCTATACCGGGAGAGCTAAAAAGAGTTTGTCTATAGTCATGTCTGCTCTCTGGGGTAGACTCTACACCAACGGACTTAAGACGTTTTGCTATGGTGGGGGAACTCTCATCTGCTGCAAGAATTCCTTTTCCAAATATACTTATTCTAGCTATCGTGTATACCATAGTTACCTCACACATTGATATCATGCACTCTATTTACTCTAACAAAAGTAGCGCATTTTGGCAAGTCTTTTAGTGTTCTTGCTCCAACATAAGCACATGCACTTCTAAGCCCCCCAGTTATTTCCTGAATAACATTCATAACTGGTCCTTTGTATTCAACGGATGTAGATTTTCCTTCAGAGGTTCTGTAGGTTCCAACCCCTCCGTTGTGGGCTTTCATTGCATCTTCGCTAGACATTCCGTAAAACTTTAATGACTTATTCCCGTCTTTATATTGCCACTCTCCCTCGCATTCATCTGTACCCGCAAACATTCCTCCAAGCATTACAAAATCAGCACCAGCAGCAAACGCCTTAACGACATCGCCGGGGTGTCTGCAACCTCCATCGGCACAGATATGTCCTCCTAGACCGTGAGCAGCATCGGCACATTCAATTATTGCAGAAATTTGTGGGTATCCGCAACCTGTTATCCTTCTCGTAGTGCATACACTTCCCGGCCCAATACCAATCTTTACTATGTCTGCGCCTCCGCTGATAAGAAGTTCGCTAACCATTTCTGGTGTACAAACATTCCCAGCCATAATACATGAATGAGGAAAACTATCTCTGATTCTTTTAACATGGTCAACAAAAACTTTTTGATACCCATTTGCAACATCAATACATATCTTGTATACTTCTGACCAGCCGGGATCTAAAACACTGATTAGTTTCTCTACATCCTCTTCTTTTATACCTATTGTATAAAAAGTATTTAATCTCGTTGCTTTGCCAAAGAAGTCAACAAGGTCATCTAAGGTGTAGTATTTATGCAAACACGTTTGCATTCTTTCCTGTTCCAGTTGATCCGACATAGCAAAAGTACCAACGGTATCCATGTTGGCAGCAATTATAGGAACAATGGTTTCAGTTATACCGGAGTTTAAATAGCGATATGTCTTCTCAATGTTAACACCAGACCTGCTGCTTAAAGTCGACCTCTTCGGTCTAATTAGAACGTCGTTAAAATCCAGCTTGATTTCATTTTCAATAATCATAATTAAATCTTCCGCATACACAATAAAAGACCGGCGACTAAAGCCACCGGCCTTTAGTTAAATTCGGCGGATAAGGTCGTATGCTACCCTTTATTAAACTTTAGTCTACTAGACTTATATCTACTGGGATCTGCAAGACCATTGTCTATACGATCTTCGTCAGTAACATAATAACCATGCTCATCTTCAAGGACAACTTTTTTATCTTTATTTAGCTCGCCAGTTTTTTCCTCATCAATCATGGATGAGTGACTACCAAACCTAGTTGGATACTTATACGCTTCCTTTTTGGCTGGTATCCTGTTTTGACTACGCTGCCGGGCCATTGTTAACTCCGTTTACCTGCCAACTCATCGTTAATTCCATAAACCTTGTCAAAATCAAAGAATCTCCACCTGTTAAGGTGATCTACTTCAGATTCGCTGCAATTAACTTCGTTTAAATATTCAAGCAACTCTTCCCAATCACTAAATATCAAATCATGAGGTACAACTCCAAACATCCAATTTGGTGCGTTGTGTTTACCCTGTTTGCACCTTATCAGCACTGGTTTTCTTTGTGAAAGTGCCAAGAACGCTTCATGATAAGATCCGCATAGATGAACATCCATGTCGATATTCATAATAATGAAATGAGCAACGTCAACCATTCTTAAATCTACAGAGCATATTGGTTTCATTGTTGCTGCAACAGCTTCGTAGTTTCTGCTGTCTTTGTGATATTCAATTGCAGTTCTTGTTTCTTCGTTTTCCTCTGCAAAATTGCTAGGTTTGTCGCATGGGTTAAAAACTCCTATACCCCAGTTCTTTAATCTTTTGGAGATATGTTCTCTCCACTCAGTGCCGCCATCTGGAACTCTGTCCATTGGTCCGCACAGATAACAAGTAGTGCCTTTAAGTCTTCTCACTAGATTTTCCAGATATATTTTCTGCCCATTGTGCTAATTCTGAATTACTCAGAGGTTCGCCGGTCCATATATCTAAACCCTTTTCATATCTTTCGGCATAAAGTTCAATAAGAGGTGCTTTTTCTTTATCGTAATTTTCTTTCGGGTCTGCCCCTGCGCTTTTATTGAATACTGCCTTGGTATTTAAAAACTTATACAGACCATGCTCTACCGTTCTGTCATAAGTTTGGTCAAAGCCCCTAAGTTTTCGCATCTACCTTCTCCACTACTTCCAGATCCTTTATCCCAGAAATAGAGAAGGACTTATACTCACTCTTTTTATCCGTTGACCGGACATCAATAGTTACAAACGGGCCTTTCGGCCCAAAGCCAAAGTCGGTAAGTTTTCCTTGTCTCTCTTTCTTGTTATATGTGAATCTTATTTCTTTGTTATCGTCATAAGCCTTGCTAAGAATTGGTTTAAGGCTATCAAACATTTCTCCGCTAATTCTCATGGCTATCCCTTTTTAAATATGTCCTTAAGGAGTTCCTCAACGCTGGTGTATTCGGCATCAGCTACTTTCTCATTAACTAGCTTAATAGCGTCTGCCTTTTTATATCCATAGTTGATGAGCGCCCAAGTGCAATCTTCAACGATTTCCTTACTAGTCTTAGTGTCGCCTTGCTCACTTTTGTTAAAGATGTTTTCTAAAACCCAGTCTCTAGACCTAGCGTCTCCTGTCTTAGCTTTTTCTACAGCAGCTTCGCATATCTCCTGCCAATCATTTTCATCAAATGTTTTTGGCTTAGGTTTAGTCTTAGGTTTGGGTTTCTTAGTTTTTATAATTTCAGATTTTTGTAGTGTCATCGCAGGTGTCTGGTTTAATACTCTATTTCTACTATCAACAATTTCTTTTCCTCTTTCCGAACAAAGGGCAGAAAAAAAACCAAACGATATGGCAACTAACATGAAAAATAACCAGACAAATTCCATAAAGTCCCCCTTCAAATAAGTAACATTTGAAGCTAAGAAGTCTATGGTCATTAGTTATTCTTCCATCCTTCGTCTTCAGAATCAAAGTCGTAATCGGAATCAGAATCGTTATCCTGAGACATAAGGGTGTGCATAAAATCTGCGAATTGTTCTGGAGTCCAAGCGTCCCCATCTTCGCTGCTATGCAACAGACTCTTAAGTGGTCCTTCATAGTCAGCAATAACCTGATATTCACAGGTGCGAACTTTCTGGCATTCGCAATCGGTTGGGACCGAAACAACGTCCTTCGGGTTAACCTTGACAATGACTACACGGTCACCGGCGTGTTCGGCCCGGTAGCTTTCGACGTACTCCAATGCCCCGCAGTGAAGTCCATCAGAGCATCCAACACCACAGTCATCGTTAACCTTGCGTCGTTGCATGCTAACAGTTTGACCAACGCTATTATCAATCTCTCCGGTCCACTTGTCCTTGTAGTCATCAGTAACTGCTTTGTATGCAAGGAAGCAACCATCTTCTGTGATGGGAAGATTCTTATGCTCAAGGAACGTATAGAGTTCCTGAACAGCACGGTTGCTGTGGTTTTCCAAGACATTGGCCAAGAACTTAATCATAGGCTCGAAGGGGAATCCTGTGCGCATCATTCCCATAATACGATCAGTAAGGCTGTTGTGGATCTCCTCACCGTCATAGCGAAGAACCCCATCGGTAACAGTGACCTTTCCTTCTGCGTAATCTTCAATAGCGGAGGGAATGTCGATTAGCTCTTCAATCTTAGACTCATCATTATTGACGACACATTCTTTAATCGCCATATAATTAGGATGATCGTATCCAACAGTGTAGCTTTTGTTATCAACCACAATGGTCATAACACCAGTTCCGCTAACAATGTAATTCATCTCAACATCTCCAAAGAAAGGAACAGTGTCTACCCTTTGTTGGGTAAGTGGTTGTACAGGAATCGAACCTGTATTGTCTTGAACCCATAAAGACGTTAACACCAGTCAACCTACCTTATTATAGCCTATTCTCCACCAGAGTCAATCTTCTCGATTTTTTTATCGAAATCTGGCTTCTTAATGACATCGGGCTTAACCGGCATGGGCTTATCGGTAGGGAATAATTCTCCCTTTTCCATCTTAGCCATTTCTTCGCTTTGGTTAAGTCCGTGCTGATAACCCTCATGCCAAACAGAATGATAATCCTTGGGGTTAGTAAGGTATTCAACAATGCCTTCCATTCTGCCTTGGTTCCTCATGCCCTCTTCATTCTCTGTGCTGAGCTTATTAAGCATGACATGGGTGATTTCATTTGCCCACTCTTGGTTAATATCACTTCGGGTGTCTGATAATTTAATCAGACGTTCAAGGTGGGAATTTTCCCTGTGAAGGTGAATTCCATAGTTAATCAATGTAGCTACAGTAACCGATAGTGCGATGATAATTTTATTCATCTGTTTGTTTCCTTACTTCGACTTCTTTGTCAATTGTTCGTTCTACGAACATTCCTAACATAACTAATTCTTCTACACTCAGTTTTCTAAACGCCTTCTCTAATTTTCTTCTCCTGTTTTCCCCTTGTAGTAATTTAATAACTTTTTCTACTACACGTCTTTTGCTCATGTAGTCAGTTTCAGAAGGGTTAAATAGCCTTATGTCTTTCTCCTTAAGGTCTTTCCCTGAGACATGCTTAGGCATTACTCTCCCTTTCAATAAGGTCAACATAACGGGCCAGTTCTTCAACCATCTCCTCTTCAATTCCGTAATATCTTTTGGACAACATTTTAATCAAGGGATACTTATCAAGACATGTTATAAGGTGGGTCTTGTGTTTGTTATCAACCTTGTCAGGAAGTGTTTTGAAAATCCTGCACAGGTTGTAAGTATCTTCTGCCTTCTTCTCTTCCTGTTGCTTATCATAGTATTCTTTGAGAGCAACAATCTGTCTAAGACCATTGTTTTCAGTAGTAGTCTTACGAGCAACTTTCTTAATCTCTTTAACGTCTATCCCAAGATTATCAAACATATCCCTGACAGACATCCTGTCTTCGATAAGTTGCTTATCTTCTTCACTAATATTTTTAGCCACCTTTTGGGCAAGCTGAGTAATGTCAACCCACTTACCTTCCGAGTTAACCAACTTCTGGAACTTAGCTCTATTCCAAACGACATTCTTGATACCATAAATCTTATCTTTATCAATGTCGTAACCAAGAGCAATAAGATGGTCTACGACTTGACCAAGAGTAGTGAGGTCAGGAAACATTCCATGCGTTTGGGTAAGTTCATAGCGGTCAATCCTTACGAAATAACCACCATCATTAAGATCAATATCAACATCAGACCAGTTCTGACCTTTCTTCCAACTATAAGTCCTGCCATTCCATTTGGCAACGCTGGTGCGTTTTTCTGCATCGTAAGACCTATTACTAATAGGCTTATCAAGGTCAGAGGTCTTATTGATGTGGCTTTCGTCGCATCCCACTAGTTCGCGGAACTTAGCAATAGCCTCATCCGTACCAGTTACCCTGTAGACCTTAAACTTGCTATCACCATGTTCATACCTGCCACTGGAGGTATTCTCCTTAACATGATGCTTAATACGACTGATTCCACCACGCTTAAGGTCGTCAACAAAGATGGCGGCATTAGGGTCTACTAGCAGTTTGCTAACATGGTCTGTTTGGACTGCTTTCTTCCAACCATCTCTATAATAAACCCTAACAGACAAACCTTCAATGTCCCCAATGAAAATCTGACTAAAGTTATTATCAAACAGGTCGGTATTGTTCCACTTAATACCAGTGGCATTAATTGTCTTGGAGAGTCCACCAAGCAAGCCACTACTTCTGGTAATATTAACATGGGCAACTCTAGCATCCCAGAGGGTCTTTGCCTCTGAGATAGATTCTTCAGCTACACGTTGAGCTTTCTCTCTAATCTCAACACACTTCCTAACGATAGATTCCTTAGTGTGCTTATTGTAGCTGAGAGACTCACGAGACGGAGTAACGCTAAGTTCACCAATATCAAACTGAATAGTAATATTAGTATTCAGGATTTGACGAGCCTCGTCTTCGTCGCTAAAGTTATCTCGATCAATAGGATAGGCGACCTGTCCCATAACGGCAACGGCATAGTAGTCGGCATACCTGTCGATTTTACGAACAGCCCAACCATCACCTTCGATAAAATAACTTTCCGGCACAATCTCAATAGACTGACCAGTAATCTTAGGAGCAACCTTAAACCACTTATAGAGGTCTTCGGATTCGTTCTTAAACTCCTGAACGTCGTTGTCGTAACCTTCACACTTAACAGGAAAGCTAACCTTTAATCCGTTAGGCTCAGAGGTGGTCTGAGTGTTGAGAAGCGCAAAGACGGGTTCATCGTCTTCGTTCTTGTAAGCAGTATAAGTTCGATGCTCACCATTAAAGAATGATTCGACAGTGAAGCTATCACTGTATGCGAAGGGAGACTTGCTCCCTAGACCCATACATCCAACTGCTTCGTTACTATCGGTTCGATTGCTGCGAAAGTATGTTGTATAGAGGTGCATACAGTCGCTATGTGAGAGTCCGGTTCCGTAGTCTCTAACTGAAAAAGTAGGTTCCATGTTTGAGGGAAGATGGACTTCAAATGGTTTGTCCCCATTTCCAGCATCAACATGAGAATCATACGCATTGGTACTTAGTTCCCTAATTACTGCACGAATCTTATTAGAATACAATTGGTCTGAGAGAATTGAGAACGCTTTAGCAGTAGCCTCAATTGTGTAATTCGATTCCTCGAAATTACCGGACCTCTCAATAACATTAGTCTCTGATTGCAACTTCATAATGGGTTCTCTCTCAATATGGGTTCAACTATTTGTATTTTAGCACGAGGTTGGAAGGTGTCAACCCCAGATTTTACCCGTTGTCGGATCTAGGGACTCTGTTTTTCGGGGTTTCCCCGGTCATCCACTCTTCTGTTACGCTATCTATGATTGTGTATTTTTTAATATCAATTTTTCCACCAAGTTCTTTTTCTATATAGTTTTTAACAAGGTTATAACAAGCCTTGCAAAGAGTGCAAGAATGGTCTTCTCCGTAATCAACACTTTTATTTTTCCAAAGAGCATTTATAGATGCCTTTTCCACAACATAAACTGGGTTACCAAATATTTCTTCGCCAGTATCATGCAGACAGTTTTCCCCGCAAGCATTACATATATTTTTTATTGACATTTTTGCCCTTTCTGAATGCTATTTTAAGGGTTTCTAAGCCCCTCCCCATACACTTGTGAACTGCTTGTTTACTTATCTTGTGTTTATCTGCAATCTGTTGAAGATTCATCTTCATCAAAAAGAATTCTTTTATATAAACCCTTTGCTTATCACTTAGACGCCTAGATGATAGTATTTCCTCAACTAAAATTTTATTTAATATCCTCTCTTCATTCTTATATGTTAGGTGTATTCTCTGCTCTTCTGACGTAAGAGATTCAATAGACCTTTTCTTGCTATGCCTTTTTTTCTTTCTAAAGTAATTAAGAAGAGCATATCTGCCAAGGGAAATTCTCCATGTAGTAAGAGAGGCTCCTTTTGATGGATCGTGTGTTGCTTCTGCCCTCATTAGTTCTGATGCGACATCTGCTATTACATCATCATCGCTAAGCAAAGAGTAGCTTCCCCATTTAACTATAATAGCCCTAGCTTCCTCAAGGTAGCTTGCGAGTTGTCTCATTGTTATCCTTTATGCCAAAGTATCCACCCAAGTAATAGCCCTAAAGAGAATACAACTAGATTATAAAACCCGACAAGCATTAAGTCTGCGAGATCGTATCTTCTAGAAGAATTCTTACTTTTCTTGTCGTAACTATCGCTGTCTATCTTGGATGAATATTCTTTTTTACCCATATAGCCACCTCTACACTATTAATTCTTTTTGAAGTTTGGTAACTCCTGTTCTGATTATTTCACTAACAGCTTGTTTGCTGCAACCATTTCGTTCTGCCAAGTCGCTAACAGAATGTCCTCTCAGGTAGTGCATCCTAAGATATTTTCTTTGCTTAGGAGTTAGCACCTTTGACTTTAACACCTTGTCGACCTTCTTCTTTATCCTTTCTTTTTGCTGCTTGGTTTCAATAGACTCAGTTATTGGGTCTCTGTAATCTTCCACTTCAATATGGTTTTTGTTGCTGCCACTTGACCCTGTATAAGATTTATCTGAACTCTCTTGATTTAAAGAAAAGTGGGTCGGCCTTTTAGACCTAGTTTTCAGCTTCTTAGCTTCTGCCCATACTAGCCTTTGGCCATATGTAATTCTAAAGGTTGATCTCTTTACTCCTCTAGACGGGTCGAAATCATATTCTGCTTTTGCAATAGCTGATGCCACGTTGGTAACTATATCTTCATCATTAGCCATCGCTGGGTAGCCCCACTTAAGTATCATTGCTCTAGCTTCATTTAGGTAGCTATATACGTCCCTGTCCTCAACCGGAATATCAAACTGCCCCATCTTTCTTCGTTCCCTTTGAAATAAAGTTAGAATTCTCTAGCATGACAATTTCGTCTTGATCTACAATGCAGATCCTGCTTTGGTTAAATTCATGCAGCAGTCCATCTGCAAGTATACCCATAAAATCTTTTACTTCCTCCTTGTTGGTTCTTATTCTAGGGTATGTTATTGCGGAAATCTCCCATCCATTTTCGGTATAATCGGTGCCAGATATAAACTTAGTTTTAGAAACTCTTACAGGAATAACTTTGCTATATTCTTCTTGTGTTCTACCTATAAACGTATCTATTTCCAGTTCAGATATAGACTCATAGCTTTCTGAGTCAATCTCCCCTAAATATATTTTACACTCATAGTAATAATTAGCCTTCATTTCTCTCCTCTATTCTTCTCCTAAGCTCAGAGGATGAGTATCCGTGGTCCCTACTGTTGTAGAATATCTCGTACCCGTCCTTGTGTCTAGTCGACTTTCCAGTAAAATCTTTTTTATAGTATTCATTTCCAACAAACCTTATGTCAATAGGGAGAGTTTGCAGAAGGGTAAGAAGGTCGTCTTCTGTTTCATAAACAATTATCTCGTCTACAAATTTACATGCCCTAACTTGTAGCTGTCTCTCTATCAATGTTTGAATGGGTTTGTTTTTTTCTTTTCTATCCAAGCTGGGATCAATTTGTATTCCTACTATTAAATAGTCACAAAATTTTTTAGCCTCATTTAGCATAGAAACATGCCCAGCATGAAAAAGATCAAAGGAGGAGCAGGTAAATCCTATCTCCATATTTTTCACACTAATGTTTTCCATTCCCATCTTCACTTTCATCTGAGACATCAATTTTTCTCCCGTTGTGGTCAACATAAATAAAACCACAACTTTCACACAGCACAGGAAGAGCGTATCCGTCTTTCACATATTCTTTTGTAATAAGACCTGCAAGTCCGCATTCAACTTTGTCACCAAACAATTCCAAATGACACTCCAAGCAAAAATCTGCCATTCTAATTTCTCGCTGTTAAAATAAAAGCATCCATGTGTCCCTGCATATCTGGATGTATTCTAGTTATTGCATATGCATTGTGCCAAAGTTTTTTATCATTTATCATTAGCATCTCACCAGAATCCAGCACAGACTCAAATATAGCTTTTCCTCCATAAGTCCTATGAACTAAAGCCTGACCGCCTGTTATGTTGTGCCTTTCTATTGCAACAATGGCTATAAAATCGTAACCATCTTGATGCACCCCTTCTGGGCTAACGGGAGTTTTTTCCCCGGTCGTTATTATTCTCATCTGGTGGACTTCTATTACGTTGTCGTGTTCAAGTCCACAAGCGTTTAAGAATTTGTCACACATAACTCTCATACCAAGACTTGAAACCACATCGTCTTCTATGTCTTCAAACAGTCTAGACATTCCACCCTGATGTTTATTGTAGTCTTCTGACTGATTAAATGGTTCTTGGCTTAACTTTATATAGTCGCAGGTTTGATCTATCTCAGGTTGCTCGCCCATTCTTATTCTTGAATATCTCCTTAGCCTATATTTACCATCCAGATGATCTGTGTGCGGAAGGTTGTTAAAAGAATCTCTAACGCTATCAATACAATTAAAGTCAATATTTTCTAACCTTATTTGATAAGACATGATTACTCCGTTATTTCATCGTGATAATAGCATACTAACTCCCAGTTACTAAGATTCCTAAAGTCTTTAGCCACATTGGCCATTCCTCTGACCAACCTGTAATCCACCCACTCTTTTCTAAGTTCAATTGGTATTGTTAGAAAAGAGCTTATGCCCTCTATTTTTCTCTGATAAACGAGATATATTATCGAAACATCTTCTCTAGTCATCTACTTTGTCGAATTAATAGCCTCGAAGTATCTTTCAAGTGCTTCTCTTGCTTCTTGTTCTGTGTTATATGGTCCGTAAGAATCCAACCAAATCTCATCCCAGAAATACCAACCACTTTCTCTGATATCTTTATTTGCATATTCAACATGGTCGTGAGGTATAAACTCTTTTAAGTTTAACTTTTCTCTAAACTCTTTCTTTTCCTCGTCACTCAACTTGATGTACCTATACCAGCACTCTCTGGTTGCTTGACTACTCATGGCTCATCTCGTTTATCTCCAACTGCTTCTCTATTGTCTTATACAAAAGATTACAACAAATTTTAGATATGGCAACATATTGTTCCGATTCATCAGGATCATCATTAGCCATGTAATCTGATACAGCATTAATAAAGCTGTACAGAACTATTGATACTGGCTTGTTGTCTGTTTCAAGACCTGAAGAAAATTCCTCAACACCAAATGTCTCATTTTTAGTATACACCTCTTCTAGTATACTTGACATTGTATCTGGGTTAATAATAGGTATTTTCACCCTCTTTCTCCGTTTAAGAATCTTTCTACTAATTCTTTACACTGGTCAGACTTTACAAGAGGTATAAAAGCCTTTCGTTCTTCTTGCTGTGCTATATTCCTATACACACCGAGGCAGAGTTTGAATGTTTCAAGTGCCTTATAGGGTGAAGGGTATTTGTCCTTGTTCCCAAACATCTTCTTCTGTTTTCTTCCAATAAGAAATTTAGTATACAAGCTAGCCATCGCTAATTTAGATCTTGATATATTAGGAGGGACATACTTTGAAGACTGAATTCCTCTGTGGTCAATTGTATTTATTATATCATGCGCTACGTTATCCCAATGTATCCCAGATTTTACTATCTTATCAACAAGCCCAATTTCTAAAGCCTCTGATTCCCCTACGTTTCGACCTGAACAAATAAGTTCCATAGCTTTGACAGGGTCAATAATGCGTGGTAAACGAGTAGTTCCACCCCACGAGGGAACTATTCCCAGTTTAACTTCTGGTAATGCCAGCTTGGTTAATTGGTGTGTAGTATGCTCAGTGTCTTCTGGTACTGGGTTCTCTATAAGAATTCTAGAGGTGCAGGCTAGTGCTAACTCCAAACCCCCACCCATAGTTATCCCCTTCATTACTGCTACGGTTGGGATATTAAGGTCTTCTATCTTATTAAAGATGTCCTGACCTTTCTTTAGGATTTTATCAATCTCATGATCTGGTGCATCATGAGCAGAAACAAAATCCTTAACATTTGCTCCGACTACAAATGAACCCTTGGAGCTTCTAAAGACTACTCCTCTGTAACCTTTGGTTGGTGGATACCCGTAATGATAGTCGGCATTTATAATAAAGTTCTCCAAGATATAGTCAAGCTCGTCAAGAGTTTGCATATCAAGGATATTGTAGGGTCGCTTGGTGTGGTTAAAATTAACATAATACACATGGCGATGTGACCATGTTTCAAAGTTGCGAATAGCAAACCCTTTGTGAAGCATCATCTAATCGTCTCCAAAAGCACACTCGTAACACTTGTAGACTACTTCTCCGTCTTCGTAACACTTATATCTTACGTTTGGAATCTCAAGGCAGTCTTGACAAATAGTATCTGCGTTTGTTAGTTGCTCAACCATATTATATTCCTTTATTAATGGGTGGTCTCTAAATTTTCTGTCATTGCACTTACATTCAACCTTGAATGGTAAGTACCCAAGTCACCAATTAGTTTTGCCAGTTTGGATATTCATCATCCATCCTCATCTTTTCCCAATCCTTATAGAAGAAATCTTTATCAGCTTCATATTCCCTCATCAAACTATCCATAACTAGGTCTTCTAATCCTGTTCTTTCAACATTCTTGACTATTCTTTTAGCCAATCTTCTTGCGTTCACTTCGTTATATTCTGGCATTGGCCCATCCTTTACCAAGGTAGGTTATCGTCCGCACCAAGCATTTCGTTATAATCCTCATCCGATAACCCTAACCTTGGGCATTCAACATGAGCATACTTTTCTTCAATCAGCTTAACAAAAGCTAGAGCATCTTTAAGAGCTACAACAGCCTTCCTTGTAGGTGTAGTAGCTTTTTCGTATGCTTCTACTGTGGTGCTTTCATCAGGTGCAATTTCTTGCAGAGCATCACAGATTAGTTTGTCAATAGACCCTAGCATAACCTTTGTTCCATAAGCACTATCACTCATCTTCAACTCCCTCAATCAAAAATGGAAACGCTTTCTCTAGGTCAACCTTAGTTTGGACAACAGCTTCGCCTATTTCTGCGATTTCAATATCATTCCAATTATTACAAATGAGCGAATCGCAGTTGATAACTTTATCGGTTGCACATACATCCAGATAGGCGTAAGTAATAGCATTAACCTGTTCACTTGTTAAGTTACTCATCTTCAATCTCCTTAGTAGTCAATATCTTTGACGCCCCAGTTCTCATCAGGGTCAATGTGTTTAAGGTCATAAACAATTTCAGCTAGTTGGCATCTTTGTTTATTGGGGATAGGGGCTTCTTGAATCATCACGTTTAAATCACTAATAACATCACCAACTTTTTTGTATTCACCGTAACTACTATTCATCTTCAACCCCTACCAATATCATAGTTGACTGGAACAGTAACATCGTGAACCCATCCTGAAATATTTCCAGCCTTCTTCCTTCCAAGAGGTCTTATAACCCAATAGACTGCTTCACTCAATGGA